>Ga0105047_10002608_pt1 | contig 32089 bp, 29 predicted proteins | sample MAT04_FD_78384 | JGI IMG/M metagenome (GOLD analysis project Ga0105047, IMG submission 78384) | Freshwater microbial communities from Lake Fryxell liftoff mats and glacier meltwater in Antarctica - MAT-04 (megahit assembly) | ecosystem: Environmental > Aquatic > Freshwater > Ice > Liftoff... | reverse complement strand
CGGAATCCAGTTCGTTCAACAAGCCGGGGGTTAACTGTTTGATTGGATTGGATTTACGCTTCTGGATTCCGGCTAAATGCACGCCGGAATGACGATATTTTGGTGAGAACAAATTAGCCGTGGGATGCGCGGCCCCACCTGGCAGTCAACACATACATCTGGAATTCGCATGACTACTGAAAGTTTTATCGCCGGCAAAGATGCCTCGCTGGAATCGTCCATCCAATCGATGCAGGACAAACTGGCCGATCTCGGCTTCAACATCGAGGAGCGCTCCTGGCTGAATCCGGTCGCCAACGCCTGGTCGGTGCATATCCGCGATCAGGATTGCCCGCTTCTGTTCACCAACGGCAAGGGCGCGACCGAGCTGGCGGCGCGGGCGAGCGCGCTGGGCGAGTTTTTCGAGCGTCTGGGCTGTAACTATTTCTGGTCGCATTACTACCTCGGCGAAACCATCGCGCAACGCGAATTCGTGCATTACCCGCAGGAAAAATGGTTTGCCTTGACGGACGACGAAACCTGGCCCGCTGGCTTGCTGGACTACGAATTGCGCGCCTTCTACAACCCGGATGACGCGGTGCCCGCCAGTGCGCTGGTCGACCGCAATTCCGGCAACGCTGCGCGCGGCATCTGTGCTTTGCCGTATCAACGTCAGCGTGACGGCGAAACCATCTGGTTTCCGGTCAACCTGATTGGCAACCTGTATGTCAGCAACGGCATGTCGGCCGGAAATACGGCGTCCGAAGCGCGTGTGCAGGCGCTGTCGGAAATTTTCGAGCGCTTCTTCAAATTCAAGATCATCGGCGAGGGCATCTGCCTGCCGGATGTGCCGGAGGACGTGATTGCGCGCTATCCGAAGATCGAAGCCGGCATCCGCGATCTGCGCGCCGCCGGTTTCGGCATTCTGGTCAAGGATGCCTCGCTCGGCGGCCAGTACCCGGTGATGAACGTGACCTTGCTCAACCCGAACGATCAAGGCTGTTTCTCCAGCTTCGGTGCGCATCCGCGCTTCGAGGTGGCGCTGGAACGTGCACTCACCGAGTTGCTGCAAGGCCGCGCGCTGGATGCGTTGGGCGACTTCCCGGAGCCGGGTTTCGACCTCGACGAAATCGCCGACTCGCCGAATCTGGAAATCCATTTTGTCGACTCCAGCGGCATCATCAGCTGGGAATTCCTGCGTGCGACGCCGGATTACGAGTTTGTCGACTGGGATTCTTCATGCGGGGTTGTCAAAACAACGGAGGAAGAATTCGGTTGGCTTTGCGAGTTGATTCACGCCGATGGCCGCGATATTTACATTGCCGATTTCCCGCATCTGGGCGTTTACGCCTGCCGTATTTTGGTGCCCAGCATGTCGGAGATTTACCCGATTGATGACCTGGAATGGAACAACAACAGCGTCGGTAACCCGTTGCATCAAAGCCTGCTGCACCTGCCGCAACAGGATGACGACGCGCTGCGTGAATTACTCGCTACGCTGGACGAACTCGGCCTCGATGATCAGCGCCTGGTACCGGCATTGATCGGCCTGGCGGAGGATGCCTGGTCACTCTGGCATGACTTGCGCGTCGGCGAACTCAAACTATTGCTGGCGCTGGCGATACAGGATCGCGAAGCGGTGGAAGAGGGTTGCCAGTGGGTGCGCCAGTTCGACCAGCTCGACCCGGATCGGCGTCAGGTCTATCGCTGTGTCGAAACCCTGCTGCAGATGGATGACCCGGAAGCCTATCAAGCCAGTCTGCTCAGTCTGTTCGGCAACTACACGCTGACCACGGCACAGGCCATGTTACGCGGCGAGGAGCGCTTCTTCGGCCTCGACGCGCCGGGGCAGGATCTGGCAGGTTGCGTCACCCATCAGCGTTTGCTGCGGGCGTATCGCAAGCTGGTGTTTTGACTTCAGCCGGCTGGAAACACGTACCCCGCCTGATACCAGAGGTGCAGCAGAGTGATCATTTCCGAGCTTTGTTCATGCGTGCAATCACCCGGTTCCAGGTAGCGTTTGTCGGCCAGATTGATAAGCATGCTGGTGATGCCCGGCGAGGCTTCCAGACGTTCGCCATTGATGAAAAAGGCATTGCCGCGGAACAGCATCTGGCTGCGTGCATCCAGCGCGACGCCATGCTTCTGGATGGTCTTGGCAAAAGCGGCGAGTGATTTTGGCCGTGCCGGCGGATCGAAATAAACATGCGACTTCGGTTCGCTCAGGTAGCGACCGAGAAAATCGGTGATGTCGGATTTGTCCCAGCGCACGGCGGCGCGGATGGTTTTATCGGCCCAATCGAGCATCGCGCTGGGGATTTCGGCGACATGTTTTTGTCGCTTCAGTGTCGGGTCTGAATACATGCCGGGCAATTCCAGCTTGTCTTGCAGATAGGTCAGAAACTGATTGACGATTTCTTCCGCCTTTGGTGCGCGGAAGCCGATCGACCAAGTCATGCAATCGGTCAGTGCGACGCCGTTGTGGGCGAGTTGCGGCGGCAGATACAGCATGTCGCCGGGTTCCAGTTCCCACGACTCGTCGACGCGGAATTGCTGCAGGATGCGCAGTGGCGCGCCTTCGACCACGGTCAGGTCGTCCTGCGCGCTGATTTCCCAGCGGCGGCGGCCCTGGCCCTGAATCAGGAATACGTCGTAGGAGTCGAAATGCGGTCCGACGCCGCCGCCGGGCGGGGCGAAGCTGACCATCAGGTCATCCAGGCGGGCAGCGGGAATGAAGTCGAACCGATGCAGCAGCCAATCGCCCTGCGGCAGCAGGTGATTGACGCCGGAAACCAGCAAGCTCCAGTTCTTTTTCGGCAAGGCATCCAACTCTTCCGCTTCGAAAGGGCCGTACTCAAGTTGGCATTGGCCGCGCTTGAATTGCACCAGGCGGCCTTCGGAATTGTCCTGGCAGGCCAGTTCGGACAAGCTGTTGCGATTCAGCCAGTCGCCGAAGTTGGGCAAAGCCTGACGCACCAGAAGAGGTTTCTTGTGCCAATGCTCGGCAAGAAATTTTTCTACCGACATGCCGCCAAGCAAGGTTTGCAGGGAATAATCCGCCTCCGTGAATGGCTTGCTGTCTTGCTTCGGGCTGGCAGGAGAAGATTTTTCCTTGGACTTGTTGGCAGGGTGATTCACGGGGTTATTCACGGGCTTATTCATATAATGCTTTCGATTTTTCGCGAGGAGTGGAACACATGCTGAACAACGGCGACCGAGCGCCAGATTTTGAATTGCCCGATGCGGACATGACAATCGCCAAACTGGCGGATTACCATGGCAAACCGCTCGTTCTGTTCTTTTATCTGCGCGATGATACGCCCGGCTGCACGACTGAAGCGATCGAGTTCAGTGATCTTGAGCATGACTTTTCGCGGCTGAATTGCATAGTGGTCGGCGTCTCGCGCGACGATTGCATCCGGCATGGCGCGTTTCGCGATAAACATGGCATCACGGTGCGTTTGCTGGCCGACAAAGACGGAATTGCCTGCCGTGACTATGGGGTTCTGGTGAACCGCGAAGTCGATGGCGTCATGCGTGAAGGCGTCAATCGCACTACTTTTATCATCAATGGCCAGGGCGAGATTGCGCATGTCCTGCCTGGCGTGACGCCGAAAGGCCACGCCGCAGAAGTTTTCAAACTTGTCAAGGAGCTTTAATTGCAAATCGGAAAAGACACTGTTGTCGCGCTGACCTATCGGCTCACCACCCTGGATGGCGAAATGCTGGAAGAAGCGCTTGCCGAGTCGCCGGCAGTCTATTTGCAGGGTGGTTACGATGGCATCTTCCCACGCGTCGAAGCGGCGCTGGAAGGTCAGGCTGCCGGGGCTGAACTTGATCTGGTGCTGGAGCCGGACGATGCGTTCGGTGAATACGATGCCGAGCTGGTTCGGATCGAACCGATCGACGCATTCCCGGAAGAAGTGAAGATCGGCATGCAATTGGAAGGCGCCAGCGAAGATGGTGAACACGTCATGCTTTACACCGTGACCGATGTCGCCGATGGCAAGGTGGTGGTGGATGGCAATCATCCGCTGGCGGGTCAGAGCCTGCGTCTGCAATGTACCGTGCAGTCGGTCCGCGCAGCTTCGGCGGAAGAGATCGAGCATGGCCATGTGCATGGCCCGCATGACCATCATCATTGATGTCGGTGCCGGGAGCGGGTTTCCCGCTCATGTAGAATGCGTACCCCTTCTGGTAACCCGTTAACGACATGAAGCTGACTTTTCTCGACTTCGAACAGCCGATCGCCGAACTGGAGGCGAAGATCGAGGAGTTGTCCGAAGTGCAGAATGACCCCGCACTCGACATCTCCGAAGAGATCGAGCGTCTGCGCAAGAAAAGCGCGGCGCTGACCAAGCAGATCTACGGCAAGCTCAACGCCTGGCAGATTTCTCAGGTCGCTCGCCATGCGCAACGACCTTACACGCTCGACTATGTGCAAGGTTTGTTCACCGAGTTTCAGGAGTTGCACGGCGACCGTGCGTTCGCCGACGATCCGGCAATCGTCGGCGGCCTGGCGCGGTTCCAGGGAGAACCGGTGATGGTGATCGGCCATCAGAAAGGCCGCGATACCAAGGAACGCCAGTACCGCAACTTCGGTATGCCGCGTCCAGAGGGCTACCGCAAGGCGCTGCGCCTGATGCGGTTGGCGGAAAAATTCCGCATTCCCGTTTTTACCTTCATCGACACACCGGGCGCCTACCCCGGAATCGACGCGGAAGAACGCGGTCAATCGGAAGCCATTGCGCGCAATTTGTATGTGATGGCGGAACTGAAGACGCCAATCATCTGTACGGTGATCGGCGAGGGTGGTTCCGGCGGCGCGCTGGCAATCGGTGTTGGGGATGCGTTGATCATGTTGCAATACGCTACTTATTCGGTGATTTCGCCGGAAGGTTGCGCCTCGATTCTTTGGAAAAGCGCCGACAAGGCCTCTTTGGCGGCGGAAGCGTTGAGCATTACCGCGCCCAAGTTGAAAACCCTGGGTCTGATCGACCAGATCGTCAACGAACCGCTTGGTGGCGCACATCGCGAACCGGAAGTGATGATGGAATCGCTGCGCAAGGTCTTGTCCGAGACGCTGGTCAATCTGCGTGAACGGCCGTTGAATGCCTTGCTGAATAGCCGCTATGCCCGTTTGATGGGTTACGGCAAGTTCAAGGAAACGCGCGTCTGACGCTCGGGGTAGCGATGACTTCCGGGGTTGCGTTGACACCCGGCCGGAACCCGGCTTGGGCATGCTTGATGCACCAACTGGATGCCTGCTTGAAACGTCATATCAAGGCAGGTAATACGGCGGCAGGTATTGGCGCATGCAGCCGGTTTTGTGTCGCTTACTCGGGTGGTCTGGATTCCAGCGTTTTGCTGCATCTGCTGGCCGAGGCCAGGCAATCGCTGGGTTTCAGTCTCACGGCGGTGCATGTGCATCATGGCCTTTCGAATCAGGCGGATGCCTGGGTGCAGCATTGCACGCGGGTTTGTCTTGCCCTCGATGTGCCGTTGGAAATTCATCACGTTGATGTTCAGCTTGCTGGAGTAGGCCTGGAAGCGGCTGCGCGCGCCGCACGCTACCGGGTTTTTTGCCAACTTGATGCCGATTTTCTGGTACTGGCGCATCACCGCGACGATCAGGCCGAGACGGTGTTGTTGCAACTGCTTCGGGGCGCCAGTTTGAAAGGCCTGGCGGCGATGCCGGAGGCGCGGCCACTGACGGAAAAACTCATGCTGCTGCGGCCGTTGCTGGCGGCGACGCGGGCTGAAATTGAGGCCGGCGCGGCGGAGATCGACCTAGCCTGGGTCGATGATGCCAGCAATGCCGATCTCCGACTGGCGCGCAACGCGTTGCGGCAGGATGTGTTTCCCCGCCTGATCCAGCATTTTCCGCATGCGCCGAAAGCCTTGGCGCAAGCCGCGGTTCAATTCACTGAAGCCGCCCAGTTGCTGGATGCGTTGGCTGATCAGGATGCTCGCGCGGCGATCAGCCAATACGGCTTGGCCATCTCGGCGTTGCAAGCTTTGCCGGAATCGCGTGCGCGCAATCTGTTGCGTCGCTTCCTCGAACGCGCCGGTGCGGAATTGCATCCCGACGCGGTGCGCGAGGCGCTGCGGCAATTGTGCGGCGCCCGCCCGGATGCGCAGATCCGCGTCGAGTTTGGCCAACACGTGCTGCGGCGCTATCGGGGTTGGGCGGTGGTCGAAGCGGTGTTGCCGAAGGTCAGTCAGGAGGCAACCTCGATACTGATCTGGCAGGGCGAACAGCACTTTGATCTCGGCGCGGCCGGGAGTTTGCAGTTTCAGCCTGTGCTGGGTGAGGGTGTACGTCTTGCTCCGGGGCCGGTCAGCATTCGCAGACGCCAGGGCGGGGAGTGGATCAAGCCGGGGCCGGGACGGCCGCGCCGCACCTTGAAGAACCTGCTGCGCGAAGCCGGAATTCCGGCCTGGCAGCGTGGCGCGATGCCGTTGATCTATCTTGACGATGCCCTGGTATGGGCAGCAGGAGTCGGAGCTGACAGTGAGTTTCTGGCCAAACCGGAAGAATCCGGCTGGCTCATTTCATGGCAGGCGAAACAGCGTTAGGTACGACGGAATAAGACAGCGTAAGCAGTGCGTTATAGCCCAGCTTGCGCATTTCGATCTGTGCCTTTTCTGCTTCTTGGCGATTCAGGAATGGACCCAATTGGACACGCGCTTCCATGTGCGCCCGAATACCTTGCTTGTTCAACTTGGTGACCAACTCACGCGCATTATCGGGATTGCTGAAAACACCCAGTTGCACGACGTAGCCTTTGCCTGATACCCCTGGCTGGGCTTGCGGTAGCGGGTCGGCAGCGGGTGGTGGGGCGGGCCGGGCTGGCGTCACGACGGCGGGGCGGGGCGCCATCTGTGAAGGAAAGGCGGGTTGCGGCGAAGGTTGCACGCGCGGCGGCGACAGGTTGTTGCTGACTTTGGGCGGCGGTGGCGGCGATTTCTCCGGCAAGCCTTCCGTCTTAGCTGCTTTTTCCATGCCGGCTTCGGCACCGACGGCGGGGGAATCTTCGGCCAGCGGCGCTTTGGGCTCGGTTTCCAGTGCTTCGGTTTGCGGCGCAGCGACTTCAGGCGGTGGCGCGGAAACGATGGGCGCCGGCGGTGCTTCCGCGACCGGGGGCTTTTTGCTGTCGGACTGGTCGAGCCACCAGAGCCCGCCCAACGCGGCGGCGGTCACGACGCCGGCAACAGCGAGACGCAGCAGCGCTTTCTTCCGGACATCTTCATTTTCCGGCATCCCATTTTCGGCTTGCATTCAGGTCTCCAGAGGGCGCGCGGGAACGGCGCATCGCCTTTATTTTAGGGGCGTTTCATGGTAACTTGCGCGCGCTTTTTCGCTTGTATTCAATCCTTTGCCATGCCTTTTCTGGCGCCGACTCGAGCTTGGTCGGCGGGCATTGCATTCTCCAAATCGTAATCACCATTACTAATTCCCATCATTTTTTCCTTCGGAGCATAAAAAATGGCTGTTGAACGCACCCTGTCCATCATCAAACCTGACGCTGTCGCCAAAAACGTGATTGGCAAGATCTATTCCCGTTTCGAATCGAACGGCTTGAAGATCATCGCCGCTCGCATGGCTCACTTGTCGCGCGCCGAAGCGGAAGGTTTCTACGCCGTGCACAAAGGCCGTCCCTTCTTCAACGATCTGGTCGAATTCATGACCTCCGGCCCGGTGATGATCCAGGCTCTGGAAGGCGAAAACGCGATCAGCAAGAACCGTGAACTGATGGGCGCAACCGATCCGAAGAAAGCTGAAGCCGGTACCATCCGCGCCGATTTCGCGGAAAGCATCGATGCCAATGCCGTGCATGGTTCCGATGCCGCTGAAACTGCCGCTGTCGAAATCGCCTATTTCTTCCCCGCTAGCCAGGTTTATTCACGTTGATTTGTCGCTCTCAGCGCGTTATTCAAGTGAATCGAGTGAAGTGAACCGAGTCAATCTGCTCGATTTCGATCTGCCCGGTCTGGTCGCTTTCTTTGAAAGTATCGGCGAGAAGCCTTTCCGCGCCCGTCAGGTGCTGCAATGGCTGCATCAGCGCGGGGCGGATGATTTTGAACAAATGACCGATCTGGCCAAGTCGTTGCGGATTCGGCTGCCCGAGGTGGCCGAGATTCGGCCGCCGGTGCTCGGTCACGAACAATGTTCCAGCGACGGCACCCGCAAATGGTTGCTCGAAGTGGGACCGAACAATCGGGTCGAAACCGTGTTCATCCCGGAAGATGATCGCGGTACCTTGTGCGTCTCTTCGCAGGTCGGTTGCGCGCTCGATTGCGCTTTCTGTTCCACCGGCAAGCAGGGTTTCAACCGCAACCTGTCGGCGGCGGAAATCATCGGCCAGCTTTGGTGGGCTAATCGCGCCTTGGCCAATCAAACCTTGGCGCACGGATTCGACAGCAAGAATGAACGCATCATTTCCAACGTGGTGCTGATGGGGATGGGCGAGCCGTTGCTCAACTTCGAAAACACGGTGACTGCGGTTTCTCTGATGCTGGATGACCATGCTTATGGCTTGTCACGGCGTCGGGTCACCATTTCCACCTCCGGTATCGTGCCGGCGATGGATCGCTTGCGCGAACGGTTGCCGGTGGCGCTGGCGGTTTCGCTGCATGCGCCCAACGATGCATTGCGTGATCAGTTGGTGCCGGTGAATCGCAAATATCCATTGAAGGAACTGATGGCAGCGTGCAAGCGCTACATCGTCGATGGGCCGCGCGATTTCATTACTTTTGAATATGTCATGCTGGATGGGATCAATGACCAACCCGAGCATGTTGAGCAATTACTTCATCTGACACGCGACATTTCCTGCAAATTCAACTTGATACCGTTCAATCCCTTTCCCAATTCAGGTTTCAAGCGTTCTCCGTCAGAACGTGTCCGCAAGTTTGCCTCCCAGCTTATCGAAGCCGGCAAGGTCGCCACTACACGCAAGACGCGCGGTGACGATATCGATGCCGCTTGCGGCCAACTGGCTGGCCTGGTTGAAGACAAATCGAAGCGAGTCATCAAACGCATGGAGTTGGCGGCATGAAGCAATCGGCATTGTCGCTGGCCACATTAGGCCTATCGATCAGTCTGCTTTCACTGCTGGCGGGTTGCGTAACCTCCCCGCAGTCTGGTGGTGGCAGTATGGAATCACGCGCAGCGAGGGAAGATAACCCCAGCGCGCGGCTGCATACCGAACTCGGCGCCAGCTACTATCAGCGAGGTCAGTACGCGGTGGCATTGCAGGAGTTGCGCATCGCGCTCGACTCGGATAGTCGCTACGCCCCGGCCTATAGCATCCTGGGCCTGGTGCATGCCGAACTGCGGGAAGACAAGGAAGCGGAGAGTCATTTCCGGCGATCGATCGAGTTGTCCCCCAATTATTCCGAAGCGCATAACAACTTTGCGTTGTTCCTGTGCCAACGCGGACGCACGGCGGAATCGCTGAAGTATTCCGAACTGGCATTGACCAACCCGCTTTATTCGACACCGGAAAAAGCCCTCGCCAATGCGGGTAATTGCGCGCTTGAAAAAGGCGACATGGCGCAGGCCGAGATTTATTTCACGCGGGCGCTGAAACGCGTGCCGAACCAGGCCACCGCGCTGCTGGGCATGGCGGAATTGCATTTGCGGCAGGATCGCTGGCTTGCCGCGCGCAGCCTGTTGCGCCAATACAGCGCCCAATTCAGTGAACTTGCCGCGCTCGGACCGCAGGCGCTTTGGTTGGGTGTGCGCGCCGAACGCAAACTTGGCGACCGCGAGGCCGAAGCCAACTATGGCACCTTGTTGCGCCGTCGCTATCCCGAAGCAGTCCAGGCGCAATGGTTGCTTAACGGACAATATGATCAAGCAGGGAGCCTGTTATGAGAGAGGTGTTTCAGGCCAATTTTGGCGGCAGATTGAAGGCCGCGCGTGAAGCCAGAAATCTTGTGCAGTCTGATGTGGCCGCCAAGCTCAAGTTGACCGCGCGTCAGATCGAGGCGCTGGAGCAGGAAGATTTCAGCCATTTGCCGAGTGAAGTCTTTGTGCGCGGATTTGTCCGCAACTACGCCCGACTGGTCGGCATCGAGCCAGATAGCCTGATCGCGCCGGTGGATGCACAGGCCGAGGTTTCGGAGACGATTACCGCGCCTAACGCCGGGCTGATCGTCGGGTCCAGCGGCATACGCATCTGGCTGGTATATCCGATCGTCGCGTTGACATTCTTTCTGTTGCTGGTGGCCGCACTGTATTACTGGTTGCGCCAGGGGGAAGACGCATTGATCACCACACCGCCGGCGGCGATCAGCCAGAGCGACCCGGCTGAAGCGGGTGAGCGCCTGGGGGGCGGGCTGATTGCACCCACCATCACGCCGCTGCCTGATGCAGCCGCGCCGACGCTGGATGTCAATCAGTTGGCCGGGCAAACGTCTGCGTTATCGACGCCGGAGCCTGGCCAGCCGAGCAATGCCGGCCTCCCTGCCGTGCCGGAAGTTGCCTCCAGGACGCCTCCGTCAGTTCAACCCATGCCAACGGCGCCGGAAGCGATCAGTCCGACCGCCAACACCAATGCCGGCGCAAATGTCGGCGCAAATGCCGACGTCAAAGTGGTTGTCCGCAGCATGCGTTTCGAGCCAGCCACGGATGCCTGGATACAAGTTGTCGATGCCAAGGGCGCGCGTTATTCGAAACTTGTGCTTGCCGGCACGACAGAATCTTTTTCCGGCATGCCGCCGTTTCGCCTGGTGGTCGGCGAGGCCGCGCTGGTCAAGCTGACTTATAACGGTCACAGCATTGATCTGGCCCCCTTCATCGGCCAGAAAGTGGCGCGTCTGACCCTGGAATGACTGGAATTTCTGCATGAGCCTAATAACTACTTCGATCGTTCGACGCCCCACCCGCCGTGTTCTGGTTGGTCATGTGCCGGTTGGCGGCGGTGCGCCGGTCGTGGTGCAGTCGATGACCAATACCGATACCGCCGATATCCCCGGCACCGTCGCCCAGGTGCATGCGCTCTGGCAGGCCGGCTCGGAATTGGTCCGGCTGACCGTCAACACCGAAGAAACCGCGCGCGCAGTGCCGGTGATTCGGGAAAAACTGGATGCGCTCGGCTGTAATGTGCCGCTGATCGGCGACTTTCATTTCAACGGCCATCGTTTGATCAAGGCGGTGCCGGAATGCGCTGAAGCGCTGGCCAAGTTGCGCATCAATCCTGGCAACGTTGGCCGTGGCGCCAAGAAGGACGAACAATTCGCCGTTCTGATCGAAGCCGCCGCGCGTTATGGCAAAGTGGTGCGCATCGGCGTCAACTGGGGCAGTCTGGATCAGGAATTGCTGGCCCGGATGATGGACGAGAACGCCAAGCGGCCGCAGCCGCATGCACCGGAATTCGTCATGCGCAATGCGCTGATCACTTCCGCGCTGGATTCCGCCCGTCGCGCCGAAGAACTCGGCTTGCCAAGCGATCGCATCATCCTGTCTTGCAAGCTGTCCGGCGTGCAGGATCTGGTCAAGGTGTATCGCGATCTCGCCTCGCGCAGCGATTACGCGCTGCATCTCGGCCTGACCGAAGCTGGCATGGGCAGCAAAGGTATCGTCGCCTCGTCGGCCGCGCTGGCGCTGCTGTTGCAGGAAGGTATCGGCGACACCATCCGCGTTTCGCTGACCCCGCAACCGGGCGAATCACGCACCACCGAAGTCCAGGTCGCGCAGGAAATCCTGCAAGTCCTGGGCATTCGCTCGTTTACCCCGCTGGTCACCGCCTGTCCGGGTTGCGGCCGCACCACCAGCACGGTGTTCCAGGAACTGGCGCAGAACATCCAGAACTGGCTGCGCAGCCAGATGCCTGTCTGGCGCAAGCAATATCCCGGCGTCGAGACGATGAACGTCGCGGTAATGGGTTGCGTGGTCAACGGCCCCGGCGAAAGCAAACATGCCAACATCGGCATCAGCCTGCCTGGCACCGGTGAAACCCCGGTCGCGCCGGTGTATGTCGATGGCCGCAAGACGGTGACGCTGAAGGGCGACCACATCGCTGAAGAGTTCCAGGCCATCGTCGAAGACTACATTCAGCAAACTTACGCCAGCCAGAAGAACAAACCAATATGAGTAACGCCTTGCGCGCCGTGCGTGGCATGAACGACTTGCTGCCGGCCGATGCGCCGCTGTGGGCCTATTTCGAGCAAACCATCCGCGACTGGCTGCAAAGCTATGGTTATCGCGAGATGCGCACCCCGATCCTGGAACATACCGGCCTGTTCAAACGTGCCATCGGCGAAGTCACCGACATCGTCGAGAAAGAGATGTACACCTTCGTCGATGGGTTGAATGGCGAGTCGATGACGCTGCGTCCGGAAGGCACCGCCAGTTGTGTGCGCGCGGTGATTGAACACAATCTGCTGTTCGATGGCGGCAAGCGTCTCTGGTACAGCGGCCCGATGTTCCGCCATGAACGGCCGCAGAAAGGCCGCTATCGCCAATTCCATCAAGTCGGTGTTGAAGCGATCGGCTTTGCCGGCCCGGATATGGATGTCGAACATCTGCTGATGACCGCCCGCTTGTGGAGAAAACTCGGTCTGGCCGAGTTCATCCAACTGGAAATCAACTCGCTCGGCGGCCCCGAGTCGCGCGCCAGCCATCGGCAGAAACTGGTCGAGTATTTTGCCGCGCATGCGGATGATCTCGATGCCGATTCACAACGTCGCCTGCATACCAATCCGTTGCGCATCCTCGATTCGAAGAATCCGGCCATGCAGGCGTTGGTTGAAGGCGCGCCGAAATTGATGGATGAACTCGACCAAGCCGCGCTGGCGCATTTCGCCGCCGTCAAACACGGACTCGATGCGGCCGGCATCGCTTATCGCGTCAATTCGCGTCTGGTGCGCGGACTCGACTATTACAACTACACGGTGTTCGAGTGGGTGACCGACAAACTAGGTGCCCAGGGCACGGTCTGTGCCGGCGGTCGATATGACAGTCTGGTGGCGCAGTTGGGCGGCAAACCGGCGCTTGCCTGTGGTTTTGCAATGGGCGTCGAACGCTTGCTGGTGATGCTGACCGAAGCTGGTCTGGCGCCGGCGCCGGATACGCCGGACATTTATCTGGTCAATGTCGGCGAGGCGGCTGAACGCATCGCCATGCAGACCGCCGAAACCCTGCGCGATGCCGGACTCAGTGTGGTGCTGCATGGCGGCGGCGGCAGTTTCAAATCACAAATGAAAAAGGCGGATGCCAGTCAGGCGAATTACGCGGTTTTGATCGGTGACGACGAGGCGGCGGCGAATCAGGTGACGCTGAAGGCGTTGCGCGGCGAATTTGGTAAACAGCCTGAACAACAGCGGTTGGCGTTGTCAGAAGTCATCGAATTATTGAAAACGGATCTTTGAAAAGGATAGGCAATGGCACTCGATCTGGAAGAACAGGAACAGGTAGATGAGGCGAAAGCCTGGTGGAAACAGAATGGCAGCAAGATCATCTGGGGCGTCACTGTGTTCCTGCTGGTTGCCGCGGGCTGGCGTGCCTGGCAGACCTGGACCCACACTCAGGCGGCGGAAGCTTCCATGCTGTTTGATCGGTCGGTTCAGGCGGCCAGCATGAACGATCTGAAAACCGCCAAAGCAGTTGCCGCCCAGATCATGGAGAAACATGCGGGTAGTGCCTACAGCGCTCCCGCCGCCTGGCTTGCCGGGCGGATCAATATCGAGTCGGGCGACATCAAGAGCGCACATGCCCAGTACGAGTTCGCCCTCGAACATGCGCGTGACGATGGCGTGCAGCAGTTGGCGCGCTTGCGTCTGGCGACGCTGCTGTTTGAAGAAAAGGATTTGCCTGGCGCGATGAAATTGCTGCAAGACGCTTTCGATCCTGCCTTCCAGGGCCTCGCCGAGCAACTCAAGGGCGATGTGTTGGCCGCCCAGGGTAAAGATGCCGAGGCGCGCACGGCCTACAAGCTGGCGTTGGAGAAACTGGGTGATGCGAGTTCGCTCAAGCCGTTGGTTGAAATCCGCCTCGATAGCCTGGGAGGCTGAAGTGCTGAAACCCGCTTCACTATTGATCGCGCTTGCGGCTTTGCTGTCCGGCTGTTCGACCATTGGCGGTTGGTTTGGATCGGATACACCGTTGAACAAACCGGCCGAACTGGTCGAGTTCAAGCCAAGCGTTGCGTTGGTCAAAGCCTGGGACGCCAATATTGGCGCTGGTAGCCCGTTCGCTTTTTCGCCGGATACCGACGGTCAAGCGGTGTATGCCGCCGGCCGCGAAGGCAAGGTGGTCAAACTCGATCTGGCCTCAGGCCGTGAAGTCTGGCGTATCGATGCCGGTCAGATACTGTCGGCGGGTGTCGGCATTGGCGATGGCCTGGTGCTGGTGGGAACGCCAAAAGGCATGTTGTTGGCGTTTAAGAGCAGCGATGGTGCACCAGCCTGGAGTAGCAAGCTTTCAGGTGAAATTCTGACGCCTCCGATTGCCGAAAATGGCGTCGTGGTGGCGCGTTCGAACGACGGCAAGGTGTTCCTGCTTGAAAGCGCCACTGGCAAACAGCGCTGGAGTTACAGCCGGACGTTGCCGGTATTGACGTTGCGCGAACAAGGTCATCTGCTGCTGGTCAGCAATGCCGTATTCGCCGGTCATGCCGGCGGCAAACTGACCGCGCTGGCGCTCAACAACGGCGCGCCGTTGTGGGAGGCCAACGTGGCATTGCCGCGCGGCGCGACCGAACTGGAACGCATCGCCGATGTCGTCGGCCCGCTCGCAGTGGATGATCGGCTGGTTTGTGCAGGCGCCTTCCAAGGCCGTGTTGGTTGCTTCAACCAGATTTCCGGCAACGCCGCCTGGCTGCGTGATTTCTCGGCGCCGCGCGGTGTCGCGATGGACGAACGTTTTGTCTTTGCCAGCGACGAGCACGGCGTCGTCTCGGCATTCGACAAGACCCGCGGCACCAATCCTTGGAAGCAGGACAAACTGCGTGATCGCAAGCTGTCCAGCCCGGTTGCTATCGCCGATCGCTATGTCGCGGTGGGTGATTTCCAGGGCCAGATACACCTGCTCAACACCGAAGACGGCGGTTTTGCTGCCCGCGCGGCAAGTGACGGCAGCCCGATCAACAGTGTCATGCTTCCGCTCAAATCCGGCCTGCTGGTGCAGACCGCGAATGGCGGCTTATTCGCCTACCGGCTCCAGTAAAGACGGCGTGGTCTGCGAATTCGCAACCACGCTCCAACGCGTAACCTGAATTTATGAAACCCACCCTCGTATTGGTCGGCCGACCCAATGTCGGCAAATCCACGTTGTTCAATCGTCTGACCAAGACGCGGGATGCGCTGGTGCATGATTTACCGGGTCTCACCCGTGATCGCCATTACGGTCACGGCCGGATTGGCTCGAAGCCTTATCTGGTGGTCGATACCGGTGGTTTCGAACCGATTGCCGAGACCGGCATCCTGGCCGAAATGGCGAAGCAGACAATGCAGGCGGTCGCCGAAGGCGATGCGGTCATCTTCCTGGTTGACGGTCGTTCCGGCATCACGCCGCAGGACACGATCATCGCCGACAAGCTGCGCCGCAGCGGGCGGCCGGTATTGCTCGCGGTGAACAAGACCGAGGGCATGAACGCGGGTGTGGTCACCGCCGAATTCCACGAACTCGGCCTCGGCCAGCCGGTTGCGGTTTCCGGCGCGCATGGCGAAGGCGTGCGCGAGTTGATCGAACTGGTGATGGAACCGTTCCCTGACGCTTCCGAGGACGACGACGAAGACCCGCATCCGAAGATCGCCATCGTCGGCCGCCCCAACGTCGGCAAGTCGACGCTGGTCAATACCTTCGTCGGTGAGGAACGCGTCATCGCCTTCGATCAGCCCGGCACCACGCGCGATTCGATCTATGTCGATTTCGAGCGTAACGGCAAGCCCTACACGCTGATCGATACCGCTGGCGTGCGGCGCAAGGGACGGGTCACCGAGGCGATCGAAAAATTTTCCGTGATCAAGACCCTGCAAGCCATTGAAGACGCCAACGTGGTGGTGCTGGTGCTCGATGCTCAGCAGGAAATCTCGGATCAGGATGCCCATCTTGCCGGCTTTGTGCTGGAAGCCGGCCGCGCGCTGGTGGTGGCGGTGAACAAGTGGGACGGCATGGACAGTTACGACCGGGAGCAGATCAAGCGTGAACTGACCCGGCGCATGGAATTCCTTTCCTTCGCGCGTTTTCACTTCATTTCCGCGTTGCGTGCCCAGGGCATCACCGAGGTGTTGAAGTCGGTCGATGAAGCCTATGCCGCCGCGATGGCAAAACTGGCAACACCGCGCCTGACCCGGGTGTTGCTCGATGCGGTGGCGCAACACACGCCGCCGAAGTCCGGCCTGTTCCGGCCGAAGCCGAAATACGCGCATCAGGGCGGCAGCAATCCGCCGATCATCATCATTCACGGCAACCATCTGGAAGGTATCTCGCACAGCTATAAACGCTATCTGGAGAATATTTTCCGCACCACCTTCAGTCTGCAAGGCACGCCATTGCGGGTCGAATTCAAATCAGGCCATAACCCGTTCGAAGCGCGTGATGTCAAGCCGCTGACGCCGCGTCAGGAACGCACCGCGCAGCGCAACAGCAAGCGGCGGCCGCAGCACAAACGCTGATCAGGTCAGCAGCCAGCCGAAAACCAGTCCAGCCGCGACCGCTGCCATGCCAGGCAGCACAAGACGGGCTAGCGCGGCGCCGCCGATCACGCTGGCCAGCCCGCTTTTGAACACGATATTCGAGACGATCGCGAGCAGGATGGCAGTGGCGGTCTGGTCGGTTGCCAGATTGCCGAGATTGAACAATCGCAAGCTGGACAAGGTGATGGCATCGACATCGGTCAACCCGGAAACCAGCGCCACGGCATAGACGCCCTTGCTGCCGACTAAATCCGACAACCAGGCGGCAGCGAACAAAACACCGGCATACAGCAGGCCAAAGCTCAACGCGGCGCGGATTTCGGTCGGATTTTTCATTTCCAGTACTGGCGCATCGTTTTGCCGGCCGAGGCGCCGCCAGGCAAGGTAAATCATCACCAATCCGGCCAGTGCACCGCTGCCAAGCAGAGGCAGCATTGATTGCAGCATGTTTGGCGCCAACAACGCCACCAGAACGCTCAGGCGGATCAGCAATACCCAATTGGCGAGCAGAATGACCAGCGCCGCCATGCCCGCCAGTTGGGGTGAGTCGCGACCATGACGGGAAAATGCCAGTGTCGTCGCCGTGCTCGAAGCGATACCGCCAAACAGGCCGGTAAGCAGCGTGCCATGCCGTTGACCAGCGACGCGCAAGGCGGCATAACCGGCGAGCGACAGGCCCGAGATCAACACTACCATCCACCAGATTTGATACGGGTTGAGCGCGTCATAAGGGCCGTAATCCTGATTCGGCAGAATCGGCAGGATGACGAACGACAGCACCGCGAACTGCAAGATGGAGACCAGATCCAGGCGGGTCAGATTGCGCGACACGCCGCGCAACTCCGGCTTGAAGTAGAGCAGCGCGGTGGTCAGGATCGCCAGCGTCACCGCGAGTTGCTCCAGATCGAACCAGACCATCGCTCCGAGCGCGTAACAGACTACGACGGCAGCAACTGTCGTGGTGCCGGGGTCTTCCGATCCGGTGTCCTTGAAATAGGTCGCCACCATCATGCCGCCCATGATCATCAACCCGGCGCCGAGCATCCAGGGCGCACCGGTCTTCTCCGACAACAACGCACCCAGCGTGCCGGCCAGTGCGACCAGCGAAAAAGTGCGCAAGCCGGCTCGGGAAGCCGGCGAACGCTCGCGTTCAAGGCCGATCAACAGGCCAATGGCGAGGCTGGTCAGAAAGGGATAGAGGGTAGCGAGTTGATCGGTCGGCATGACCTGATTATGGACAATTCCAGAACGAGCGCCGACTCATTCGATCAGCTGGCGTGGTTCGTGTGCCGTACTTTCAAGCCACCGGCACCGTTTCCTTGAACGCCGGGCGCTGCATCATGCGGTCAAATAGTTCGGACAGGTTGGGGTGGGTGCGGCGCCAGTCGATCTCGGGGAAGCGGAATTCGAGGTAACCGAGCGCACAGCCGACCGCGACATCGGCGAGACAGAGGAACTCGCCGGAACACCAATTCTGGGCGCCGAGGTCTTCGCTCATCATGTTCAGGCCCGCAGCGATCTTTGCCATTTGCCGCTGTATCCATTCCTGGTCTTGTTTGTCAGTGGCACGCTTTCGTTCAACGAAAACCAACGCGGCAGCGTCGCATACGCCATCGGCAAGCGCTTCCCAGCGCTTCACCGCGATGCGCGGACGTGCATCCTTCGGCAACAGGTGGCCGACCGGGCTGACGTGCTCAAGGTATTCGACGATGACCCGGGAATCGAACAGGGTCTTGCCATCTTCCATGATCCAGACCGGCACTTTGCCGAGCGGGTTGAATTCGGGGACGCGCGTGTTCTCGCTCCACGGGGTATCGATGACGAGTTCGTATTCGATGAACTTTTCTGCTGCGACGATGCGAACCTTGCGCACAAACGGGCTGGTCAGCGAACCAATGAGTTGCATTTTTTGAGGCATGAAAACGTGCTTAAGTTTGTTATGTGTTGGCGTTGCAATTTCTAGCGGTGAGGCGTGATTTTACCGGTCGTGCCGGGGTTTAGGGGTTGTCCGTGAATGATCTGGATAGTTATGGGTGTACTGGTGGGATGCGATGCAAGGCGCCGGCCGCGCAGCAGGGTCATTCCCTGCAAGCGGCCGGCAACGTGGCAGCGCGCCCACCAGTGCAGTCCAGAATGCTCAGGTTATTCAGGGACAGCCCCATACTTCACTACCAGCAGAATATGCGGCCAGGCAGATTCAAATCGACGCAGGGTCTCGTCGCGGCCAAGCAGGGCAAGCACCTGGTCGATGGCGGGGGTCTGGGCTGTGCCAAACAGAATCAGACGCAGCGGCATGCCGATCTGGCCCATTTTCAGGCCGAAAGCTTGCGCGGTGTCCTTCAACAACTGGCTCAGTGCCGGCGCTTCCCAGACCACCAAGGCGAAATCCTGCTTCAGTTGCTCGAAAGCCGGCAACGCGGTCTGCGGCAGCTTTGCCCGCAAGTCGTCGGCGCTGGCGAGGCTTTGCTTATAGTAAATATGCAGGCCATCGGCGAGTTCTTCGATGGTGTTGACACGTTCCTTGACCAGGCCGATCAGGCCGACGAGGTTGCCGTTGCCGCTGGTGTCGATGTTCTGCAGACGCAGGAAGGGTTGCACCAGTTCGGCCAGACGCGTGTTGTCGGCCTCCTTCAGATATTGCTGGTTGAGCCAGGCCAGTTTGCTGCCGTCGAAACGGGCGGCGGAATGGCTGACGTGGCCCAGATCGAACCATTCGACGAATTGGTCGAGGCTGAATTTCTCTTCATCGCCGTGACTCCAGCCCAGTCGGGCCAGATAGTTGAGCAGGCCTTCCGGCAGGAAACCTTCTTCCCGATATTGCAGCACCGACACCGCGCCATGCCGCTTCGACAGTCGCTCGCCGTCGTTGCCGAGAATCATCGGCACATGCGCGTAAGTCGGGATCGGCGCACCCAGCGCGCGCAGGATGTTGATCTGGCGCGGCGTGTTGTTGACATGATCGTCGCCGCGAATGACATGGCTGATGCGCATGTCCCAATCGTCGATGACGACGCCGAAGTTGTAGGTCGGCACGCCGTCGCCGCGCACGATGACCAGATCGTCGAGTTCCGCGTTGGCCACCGAAATCGGGCCTTTGATCATGTCATTGAAGGTGACCACGCCATCCAGCGGCGTCTTGAAGCGAATCACCGGCGTCACATCAGCCGGCGGCGCGGGCAAGGTTTTGCCGGCTTCGGGCCGCCAGCGACAGTCATAACGCGGTTTATCGCCGCGCGACTTCTGCGCTTCGCGCATTACCTCAAGTTCTTCCTTGCTGGCGTAGCAATAGTAGGCGTGGCCTTCCTCCAGCAACTGATCGACGACCTCCTTGTAACGTTCCATACGCTGCATCTGGTAGTACGGACCTTCATCCCAATCGATGCCAAGCCAGGCCATGCCATCCAAAATGGCCTGCACAGAAGCCTGGGTGGAACGTTCCAAATCGGTGTCTTCGATGCGCAGAATGAATTCGCCGCCCATCTTGCGGGCGTAGGCCCAGGAAAACAGCGCAGTGCGAGCGCCGCCGATATGCAAATAACCGGTAGGCGAAGGAGCGAAACGAGTGCGGACCATGATCTTGGCGGTAAGACGAAAGCCCGCGATTTTACCCGGCACTCATCGCTTTAGCCGCCGGAAAAAAGCTTTGACCCTGTATCTCAGCCTCATTAGAATGCGCGCCTCTTTGAACGCAACGTTCAAGGGCAGTTAGCTCAGCGGTAGAGCACCGCCTTCACACGGCGGGGGTCACAGGTTCGAACCCCGTACTGCCCACCAGAATTACCAAGTCGATTCAGTGAATTAAGGCGACTATCAAGGTCGCCTTTTTTGATTCTGCAGCAGCCTGGAAGGCAAGGGGAGGGTCGCATTGAGGGGGAAATGCGGCTTGCCAAGGTGCAAAAGTAAAGACCGCAAATGTTCTTCAACCCGTTTTTCGCGTAAATACGCTCACCATTGAACCCAATTCAGGCGGTAGCACCAAGCGACTCAGTCTTTCATTTTGTTCAATGTTGAAGTCTGCCTGGGCTTCGTAGTCTGCCCAGTTGCCGCTGGCAAAGCGGTGTTGGCTGGCGATGACGATGTAAAGCTCGACGCTGGGGGTGCGGAAGATTTCACGCTCGAAGCTGTTTTGTGCTGGTGGCCAGGAGCAGATGACGACCTTGGGGGCGTGCTTTCGCAAAGCCGTTTCGGCATCCATGCAAATAACCGAGTCGGGATATTCGATTCTGTCCGGCCAGCTGTGGTCGTCGGTTGCGGTAATTTCAACGCCACGGGCTTGCAGGAAACGAGTCAGCGTACCGTCGCCGGCGGCTATTTCAAGACTTTTTCTGTTACCAATCAAGGTTGCCAGTTGATCAATCAATGGTCTTGAGTAGAAACAATAAATGCCTTTGCGTTCCACTAGAGGCATCATAAATCGTTTCTGCCAGATCAGCGGCCAGAGCAGTTTGAACCAGAACAGGGAAACCGGTTTGCGCTCGAAGCCCCGTTTGAAGAGCAGACGTTGCGCGAGCATGCCGTTGAACAGATTGAAGCGAACCTTGCCACTGACCTGGCCTGTAACCAGTGCCAGAGCGTGGCGTTCCACCGCCAACGCGGTCATTCGTTGCTTGATGGCGGATCGCACAAGGATTGCTTGTTCGCGCTGGCTCTGTTTCTTCCCGATATTGTGGCTTGGCGCTGGATTCAGCAATGCGTGCAAGCGTGCGGGATTGTCTTCGGCCTGGGCTGCAATCAAATCGCTTTCCACCTCTTGCCATATTTCCGGAAAGGTTTCGCGAAGTGCGGGAAGGGATGGTTTGGTTTTTAACCAGGCGAGCGGGTTGTCACCGGCGTATGCGGTCTGTGTTTTGCTCATGGTGGAGGCGCAAGGTGTGCATGGATTTCTCGGGCTGGAACGCAGAAGAGGTTGAGCTGTATGGGTTATACAACGTGTTTGCCTGCTGGAACGCTGCAGTTCGCGCGTTGCTTGGTCGTCCACTTTTGCCGGCTTGATTGCTGGTGTGCAACAATTCGTCCGCTTCGGCGTTTGCCGCCAGGATTGTGCCGCTGAAGCCCTTGGCCGGCAGTGATACAGCTGTCGGCTATTCATTTTCAGGGCATTTATCCTGTTTTTTCATTGTGTTTTAGCTTAGCCAATTACCTTTTCCCATTTGGACTCTCGCATCGTGCAAGCACCACAGCATCGTTTCGATCTTCTGATCTTTGATTGGGATGGCACTCTGATGGATTCGGCGGGCGTCATTGCTGCCTGTATCCAGGCCGCCAGCCGCGATATGGAGTTGCCTTTGCCTTCGCGCGAGGCGGCCAGCCATGTCATTGGCCTGGGTTTGCGTGAGGCGCTGGAAATGTTGTTTCCTGAATTGCCGGAGGCTGAGCACCCTGCATTGGCGAACCACTATCGACGCCATTTTTTGAGTCAGGATGCGGAAATTCCGCTCTTTGACGGGGCGCGTGAATTAATCGAGGAATTGCACGTCGGTGGCCATTTGCTGGCAGTTGCTACCGGCAAGGCGCGGCGCGGACTGGATCGGGCGTTTGAACATTCCGGCCTGGCGCCGTATTTCCATGCTTCGCGCACGGCCGACGAGACATTTTCAAAGCCGCATCCAGCGATGATCGAACAGTTGCTGGATGAGTTGATGATTGAACCCGAACGCGCGCTGATGATTGGCGATACCAGCCATGATCTGGCCATGGCAAGCAACGCCGGCATCGCCTCGCTGGCAGCCGGCTTCGGCGCGCATCCGCCCGAAAGCCTGGCCGAATATGGTCCGCTGGCGGTTTGCCGGAACTTTGCTGAACTCGCCGCATGGCTGCGCGAGAACGGCTGATCTGTGCCAGCTCCGACCTGCTCGATGGCGGTCCGGGTGTGCGATTTGAAGTCGCCGAAAATGGGCTCAGCTCGCTGGCGCCTGCATTCGCGATTCGCTGGCGGGGACAGGTGTATGGCTATCTCAACCGCTGTGGCCATATTCCGATTCAACTCGATTGGCAGCAGGGCGAGTTTTTCGATTACAGCCAGCAATATTTAATTTGCTCCACCCATGGCGCACTCTATGATCCCGCCACCGGTACCTGTCTTGGCGGTCGATGCGAACGCCGCGGTCTGAGGCCTTGGCCGGTGTTTGAACGCGACGGCAATGTTTATTACGAGGAAAACTGAATGTCAGACGATAACAATGAAAAGAACAACGAAAAAAACAACGAATCCAGTTCGATGAGTGAACGCAGCGTCCTTGAACGTCTGTTGCTGGCGCATTTGAACGAACAACGCAATAGCCGACGCTGGGGCGTGTTTTTCAAAATCCTCGGCGTGACATGGCTGTTTTTGGTGTTCTTCATGCTGCTTGGCCATTTCGATGGCGAGTTTGTTTCCACCAAGCCGCATACCGCGCTGATCGATCTGAATGGCGAAATTGGCGGAAGCGACGGTGTGACTGCCGATACCTTGATCGGCGCGCTTAATTCCGCCTTCGACGACAAGAACACCAAAGCGGTGGTGTTGCGCATCAACAGCCCGGGCGGCAGTCCGGTGCAGGCCGGTCAGGTTTTCGATGAAATCAAGCGCTTGCGCGGCATCCACAGCAAAACACCGTTGTATGTCGTGGTGGACGATATCTGCGCTTCCGGCGGCTATTACATCGCTGCGGCTGGCGACAAGATATTCGTCGACAAAGCCTCGTTGGTCGGTTCGATCGGCGTCCTGATGGATGGCTTCGGCTTTACTGAAGGCATGAAGAAACTCGGGATCGAACGGCGTTTACTGACGGCGGGCGAGAACAAGGGCTTTCTGGACCCGTTTTCGCCCTTGCAAGCAGGTCAACAACTGCATGCCAAACTGATGCTTGAAGAAATCCACCAGCAATTCATTCAGGTGGTGCGCCAGGGTCGCGGTAATCGCCTGAAAGAAACGCCGGAGATGTTCGGCGGCCTGGTCTGGAGCGGCGCGCGCAGCATCGAACTCGGTCTGGCCGATGCGTTGGGCAGTCTGGATACCGTGGCGCGCGAGATCGTGAAGGTCGAGGATATTGTCGATTACACGCCGCAGGAAGGCTTGGCGGAGCGACTCGCTCGTCGCATCGGCACGGCGGCGGGTGAAATGCTGCGACCCTGGGCGCAGGAAACGATACGCCTACGCTGATGTTGGCGCTTATGTCAGATTACGTCCCGATTCCTTGCATCGAACATGAGCGGCTGGAATTTGCAGTATTGCGCCGCCAGAAACTAAACCTGAGATGGAAGGGTGAGGATGGCAAGGAACGGCAACGGACTGTGCTTCCGACCGATGTCGGGACGCGGGATCAGGCTGAGTGGCTGACCTACCAGGAATCTTCGGGAGCGGTCGGGGTGGTGCGGCTGGATAGCATTCTTTTTGCCAAGCACGATCTTCAGGCGCCCTGAGTCGCTGTAGTGGATCTGATCCAAGTGTATGGCAGACATGGTTTTCTGATTTCAATACTTTATATTTTGCAACCTGTAGCGGGGCAGGTCACTATGCCTGTGTAGTTGATGTTGGCATTGACGTTGGCCGGTATCGAAGCCCCCATCCAGCGGAAGGTGTAACCGTTCTTACTGTAGGTTGGCAGAAGTGTAAATGCAGTCATGTTGCTGGTACTGCAACTGAAATTGCCACTGTTGTTGGTAGGGCCGCAAATTACGCCGGAAGTAGAGGCACTCAGTCCGACACCGGCCAAAGGTTTAAGAATCCCGTTGACATAGACGCTTACTTGGCCGGTGATGCTACGGGTGAGCTTGCTGGTGATGCCGGAGAAGTTGGCGGTGCTGATGTTTGTCGCGACCTTGGTGAAGGATTGCGATGTCGGCGACCAGGAAATCTTGCTACCTGAAGGCACTGCTACATTGGGCATCAGCGTGATGCTGGAGCCGGGCGTCACCACGCAACTGAATACGCCAAGACTGTTGCTCGCGCCGCAACTGGCGCCAGTTCCGGTTACTTTCACGGTTGTGCCGGTAACCGGTTTGCCATCCAGCAGTATCTTGCCGAACAGCGTATAGCTGGCGGCACTGCTCTTGCCTGCGAAGTTGGCGGTACTGTTGGCAGTGATGGCATTGAATGATGCAGATGCCGGTGTCCAGGTGATCTTGGAACCATTGCTCAGCGTAAGGCCGGGTGTCAGCGTGAAGCTCGTACCCTTGACCGCCTGGCAACTGAACATGCCGGTACTTCCCGAGGCGCTGCAACTGACTGAAACGTCGGACGGAGTCATGCTGGCGCCGGCGACGGATGTTCCGTCCAGCGTGACGATGCCGGACACCGTGTAGCGGGTTTCCGTCGTCGTGCCGGTGTTTCTGAAAGCGGACACGATGGGCAGCGAGTAGGTCAGTGCCAGCACGTTGTCGGCGCTGGTCGGCAGACTGGACGAAATGCCGCACGGCACACTACCGGGGCAGCTGTTGTCCGTCGGATTGGAGAATCGGTACTGCACTGGTGACGTGTAGCTCATGATCGTGCCCCAGGACTTCGACTTCGCATAGCCGAAGGCATAAGGTTTGACGCCAGTGCCGCCACCTTGTGTGGCGACGGTCGCGCGGTCGTGCATCAGTCCCAGGTTGTGCCCGGTTTCATGTGCCAGGGTCATGGTGTCGCAATAGGTGTTGCTGCCGTTGATGTCCTTGCCGTCGCTGACCACGGAAACCATTTGCTCACCATACGCGGCCAGATTGTCGCCTCCGTAGCCGCCGACATAGGCAACCCCGCAGCTGACGTGCTGTGCCGTACGAAGGGGACGGATCAGCGTTACTAGATCGGCGCCAAGCGCATCACGCTCAGACTTGACGCCGGCAAATTCACCGGTGCCGGTCTGAAAACGTGACAGCGTGGCATTGTTGGATGACAGATCGGAAGTGGTGATTTTTTTCAGGCCGACGCGACGTAGGCTGTAACCGAGTTTGCCGGCGGTATAGGCCTGGTTGGCCGCCGCAATCAACGCATCAACGCGAGTGGCGACGCCGGTCGGCGATCCAAACTGGGCTTCCATGCCGGGGGAGTAATACACCAGCACATCCAGCGTCTTGCCTGTGCTAACAGAGGTGCCGCTGCTGGCCGTCGTGGCGGTACCGGTGCTGGCAGTGGCTTCGGCGACCGGGCCAGTAGCATGCGCCATGGCGCAGTTTTCACCTTCATGTTTGGCATTGACCAGACCGGACAGTTGCGGGTTGTAGGCATAACCGCCGCTCAGAATCACTTCGCCTTGTGGCGTCAGCGCGCTGCCTTCGATCGTTTCAGCGGAGTAGGTGATCAGCACCGGATAGCTATCACCGAAATCGGCCAGATGACCTACCCAGGTGGAGGTTTCCTGGGTCATGTCGAGACGGTCCATGACCACGCGTACTACGCCGATGCCGGGGAGTTGCATGTTGGTCTGATCGCCGGCATTCATGCCGGTCAGTAGCGGCAGGTCAATCTGCACCGGCAGTGCGCCCTTCACCGGCGCTTTATCATTTGCATCGGCCTTACGTTCCTGCATCGCATGTGCAGCCAGCTTGTCGGCCATCCATCGGTCGCCCGCCGTGCCGGCGATCTGGGTGCCCTCCACGTATCCGAGGGCATGTATGCTGCCGTCAGGCAGTTCCAGAAAACCCGATACACCATCCGGATTCAGACCGAACACGATTTTTTTGTCCGGGGCGGCAGGGAAGTGGGCGCGAATCTCCAGTGTGTCCTGCGATGCATGCAGCAGGTCCACCGCGTAGATGAAGTTCTGCTGATTGCTGGTGCGAATGTTCAACAAGCTGCCGACGCGGACGTTGCGCAACCCTTTGAGCATGTCCAGGGAAGGCGTTTTCGACAGATCGAGCGAGAATGACGAGGTAATGTGAGCAATGCCCGGCAACTGCATGGCTTGAGCTTCCACAGCGCTGTCGACAACATGAACTTGCGTCATGATTTTGACTTCGGCGTTCAGGGAAGCGCTCAAGCCCAGACTGGCAATGCCAAGGGCGAGCAAGGGGAGTGCAAGGCGAGTGCGTTTCATGTTCCGACTCCGTTGGCGATGTTGACCAAAAGGACGGGAGCCATAGCACCCGCCGGTAATCCAGCCGCCTTGAGAGTCAATCAGGAATGAAGCACCCTGAAACAAAACTTTGAAACTCTGTTAGGCCCGAGATTTTGCGTCCCCGTCTTTCAACGGGTTTGCCCTTTACAGCTGGTTGGAGCATGGGCCAGTCAGCCCGAACAGGCAACCAAAAACTGACACGCCAGTGAGATACATTCGCAGCAGTGTTGCCGAATCTGGTCAGGAGTCGGATTCTTCTAGGTACTCCATGCAAGCCAGGTTGGTCAGTACGTCGCGCAGGCGTCCAACGACGCTGGCCAGCATTGTTTCGATGTTTTCCGAGGAAATGCCGGCGCTGCTGTCGCCGCGTCCGGCCGCCCAGTTCACCGACACTGCGATGGCGGCGTAGCAGATGCCGATTTCGCGTGCCAGATAGGCTTCCGGCATGCCGGTCATGCCGACCATGTCGGCGCCGTCGCGCGCCATGCGTTCGATTTCTGCCTTGGTTTCCAGGCGCGGGCCTTGCACGGCACCGTAAACCCCATGCGGCATGAAGTCTTCACTCGCCTGGCGCAGCGCTTGCATGCAGCGCTGGCGCATTTCCTCGCAATAGGGCCAGGTGAAGTCGAGATGGGTCACCGGCTTGCCGTTGTATTCGGTGAAGCTGGTTTCGCGGCCATGCGTGTAGTCGATGATCTGATCCGGTACGCAGATATCGCCCGGCTTCAGATCAGGATGGATGCCGCCGACGGTGGCGACCGAAACGATATGACTGACCTCCTGTTCATGCAGCGCCCACAGGTTGGCGCGGTAATTCACCAGATGCGGCGGGATGGTATGGCCGTAGCCATGGCGCGCCATGAATACGACGGGATGGCCGTCGAGGTCACCGAACGTAAGCGGACCAGAGGGCTCGCCAAAAGGCGTGCGGATCACCTGGCGATGGGTGATCGACAGGCCGGGAAACTTGGTCAGGCCAGAGCCGCCGATGATGCCTAGCATATGAGTTCCTTCAACCATGTAGAGTGCGTCATACGCACCTGTGTCGGTGAAACGGTGCGTATGACGCACCCTACTTGAGTGCGTAGATGGCCGGTAGATTGCGCCACAAACCGAAAGCATCCATGCCCATGCCGAAGACGTAACGGTCGGGTAGGTGCAGGCCGACGAAATCGGCGGCGATGGGTTTCTCGCGGCCAATCAGCTTGTCGGCCAGCACCGCTATCTTGACTTCGGCCGCACCGAGTTCCAGTAAGCGTGCCTTGGCGGCGGCCAGGGTGTGGCCTTCGTCGAGAATGTCATCCAGCAACAATATGCTGCGACCTTGCAGGTTTTTGCGCGGCAACACGCTCCATTCAATGTCGCCGCCGCTGGTGCCATCGCGGTAGCGGGTGGCATGCAGATAATCGAATTCGAGCGGAAAACCAAGGCGTGGCAGCAGTTTGCCGGCGAAGACCACCGCGCCGCCCATGACGCAGAGTGCAATCGGAAATTGATCCGCCATCGCATCGCTAATCTGGCTGGCAAGGCGATCCAGCGTCAATTCGATTTCGGTTGCGCCATGCAGCAGGTCGGCCTGATTGAGCAGCGCCCAGGCTTGTTTTCCATCCAGGGGTTTGGTGTCCATGTCAGCCCGCCAGATTACGTTGCCGCCGCGCCTCGTACAGACACACTCCGGCAGAGACCGAGACGTTGAGACTTTCGACCTGACCATACATCGGAATGCGCACCAGCAGGTCGCAGTGTTCACGCGTCAAACGCCGCATGCCGGCACCTTCCGCGCCAAGCACCAGCGCGGCGGAGCCGGAGAAATCGGCGTCCATCACGGTGCCCGGCGCTTCATCATCAGTGCCGATAATCAGGATGTTCTGCTCCTTCAGATCGCGCAACGTGCGCGCCAGGTTGGTCACCGTGATGTACGGCACCGATTCGGCAGCGCCGCTGGCCGCCTTCATCGCCACCGCGCTCAAGCCGGCGGCGCGATCTTTCGGCGCGATCACCGCATGCACGCCGAAGGCATCGGCGCTGCGCAGGCAGGCGCCCAGGTTGTGCGGGTCGGTGACGCCGTCGAGCACCAGCAGCAACGCCGGCTCGGTCAGGTCTTCCAGCACTTCGTCGATGTCGCGCGCGAGTTGAATCGGATCGGCGGAAGCCACCACGCCTTGCGATTTGCCGCGTGCCATTTCCTCGACCCGCGCGCCGTCGGCCAGCACGACGCGGACATTGCGGTCGGCGGCGACCTTGAGCAGATCCTTGGCGCGTTTGTCGCGCCGGGTCTGGTCGAGGTAGATGACCTGGATGCTGTCGGGGTGATGGCGCAGGCGGGCGATGATGGCGTGGAAGCCGTGGATCAGCATGCGTTGGCTCATCGACCCTTGCCCCCGGATTTTTTGCTCTTGCCTGCGGCGGCGGGGCGGGTGTCGGTGGGCTGCGGTTTGGCTAGGGGTTTGGGTTTGGCTTTGGCTTTGCTAGGCGCAGCGGCGTGGCTGACCGGTTTGCCGGTCACCGAATCATCGACCAGCGCAAAATCGATGCGCGACGATTCGATATCCACCTGCACGACGCGGATGCGCACCTTGTCACCAAGACGGAAGCGTTTGCCGGTGCGTTCACCCAGCATCTGATGTCGGGTGGCGTCAAAATGGTAATAGTCTTGGCCGAGTTCGGTGACATGCACCAGACCTTCGACAAACACCTCGTGCAACGCGACGAAGACGCCGAAACTGACCACGGCGGAAATGACGCCGTCAAATTCCTCGTTGATCTTGTCCTGCATGTAGAAGCACTTCAGCCAAGCCACTACGTCGCGCGTGGCATCGTCGGCGCGGCGCTCGGTCATCGAACAATGCGTGCCGACGTTTTCCCAGTTGCCCGGGTTGTAGGTCTCATTCTTCAGGCAGGCCTTGATGGCGCGATGTACCAGCAGGTCGGGATAGCGCCGGATCGGTGAGGTGAAGTGGGTATAGGCCTCGTAAGCCAGGCCGAAATGGCCGGCGTTCTCCGGCGTATAGACTGCTTGCCGCAGCGAACGCAGCAGCACGGTCTGCAACAACTGCTCGTCCGGCCGGCCCTTGATCTTGGCCAGCAGTTCGGCGTAGTCCTTGGCATGCGGATCGTCGCCGCCGGTGAGGAAAAAGCCGAATTCGGCGAGGAATTCATGCAGCGCTTTCAGCTTCTCCGGCGTCGGGCCTTCATGCACGCGGTAAAGCGCCGGGTGTTTGCGCTTCTGCAGGAATTCCGAGGCACAGACGTTGGCGGCCAGCATGCATTCCTCGATCAGCTTGTGCGCTTCATTGCGGCTCGACGGCACGATGCGTTCGATCTTGTCGTGCTCATCGAACAGCATCTTGGTTTCGACTGTTTCAAAGTCGATCGCGCCGCGCTTGCCGCGTGCCTTCAGCAACACCTTGTAGAGTTTGTGCAAGTTTTGCAGATGCGGCAGCACCCAGCCTTTTTCGGCCGGAGTTTCACCCGCCGAGAGCCAATCCCAGACTTGGTTGTAGGTCAGGCGCGCCTTGGAATGCATGACGCCGGGGTAGAAGCGGTGCTTCTTGATGTTGCCGAAGCTGGAAATCTCCATCTCGCACACCATGCACAAGCGATCGACTTCCGGATTCAGCGAACAGAGGCCGTTCGACAGTTCCTCCGGCAGCATCGGGATGACGCGACGCGGGAAATACACCGAGTTGCCGCGATCAAAAGCTTCCTTGTCGAGCGGAGCGCCCGGTTGCACATAATGCGAAACATCGGCGATGGCGACCCACAAGCGATAGCCGCGGCCTTCCGGCTGGCAATAAACCGCATCATCGAAATCGCGCGCGTCTTCGCCGTCGATGGTGACCAGCGGCAATTCACGGATGTCTTCGCGGCCGCCGCCAAGGTCTTTTTTGAGTACCACCTTCGGCAGCTTTTTCGCCACCGCCATCACTTCCGGCGGGAATTCGTTGGGCAGATTGTGCTTGCGAAGTGCGATCTCGATTTCCATGCCCGGATCGGCATAGCTGCCAAGAATCTTGATGACCCGGCCGACTGGTGGCGCATGCTTGGTCGGCTGCTCGACGATCTCGGTCATCACCACCTGGCCGTTCGAAGCGCCCAGATCGGCATGATCGGGAATCAGGATGTCCTGGCTGATGCGACGGTTTTCCGCCACCACCCACTGGTAACCGCGTTCACGGTAAAGACGGCCGACCAACGTCTCGTTGACCCGGTCCAGCACTTCGACGATCTTGCCTTCCTTGCGGCCACGTCGATCGACGCCATGCTCGCGCACCATGACGCGGTCGCCGTGGAGGACGCCGCGCATTTCCTTCTCATGGATGAACATGTCGCCGGATTTATCGTCCGGGATGAAGAAACCGAAACCGTCCTGATGACCATCGACGCGGCCGTTCTTGACGTCGATCTTGTCCGGCAGACACAAGGCGCCACGCCGATTGATAACGATCTGGCCATCGCGTTGCATGGCGCGCAGACGCACATTGAAGGCATCCATTTCGTCCGGCTCGATGCCCAGGCGGACAGCGAATTCCTCGCTATCAACCGGGCCAGCCGCTTCAGTCACCAATTGCAGGATGAATTCCCGGCTTGGCATGGCCTGGCCATATTTGGCGCGTTCACGTTCCAGATGCGGGTCTTGCCAGCGCAAGGCCTTATGGCCACGCCGGGTCGAGCTGGATTTTGCGGGTGTCAGGGTCGCTTCAACAGCGGTGTTTTTTACAGATGAGGTTTTTTTCGTTGACATGAATTCGTTCAGATCGTTAAGATGCGCGCCTTCTTGGCCCAGGTGGCGGAATTGGTAGACGCACTAGGTTCAGGTCCTAGCGCTTGCAAGGGCGTGGAGGTTCGAGTCCTCTCCTGGGCACCAAGAACTCGTTAATAAACATGACGTTACATGCAGTTTGGCGTAATCCAGGCGTAACGACATGACGGTGGATTCCACCAGGTTCAAAAAACCCCCGCCAATCGCAAGATTCTCGGGGGTTTTTCTTTTGTTCTGGGGCACGGTTGCCCGGTTCTCTGCATTCGCCATGGCGGCATGATAAGGCACAAAGAAGGCATCGTCTTGGATGGCGTGCCCTGAACGAAAAAAACCCCGCCGGCCAGAGACCAAGCGGGGTGTAGCTACAAACTCAGAAAGTGTCTTCCAGTGCCGCGAAGACAGCCTTGGGAACGTCCTCAGCCTGATTGGCAACGCCATAGCGCGCAAATCCACCATGGGTTGCCATAAAACGTGCAGCGTTGGGGTCAATACCAAGAAACACGACCCTGGTCTCGATCCCATGCTTTACGGCAGTCTTCTGAATACTGGCAAGCAACGAAAGCTCACCCACATCCCCATCGGTCAGCGCCAGGAGCACCTTGCGCTTTTCCGGACGCTTGGCAATCTCGCCGATGGCCGTGAAGCAGGCGGCAGTGAAATCCGTGCCGCCCGAAGCGAAATAGCG
>Ga0105047_10002607_pt1 | contig 32096 bp, 28 predicted proteins | sample MAT04_FD_78384 | JGI IMG/M metagenome (GOLD analysis project Ga0105047, IMG submission 78384) | Freshwater microbial communities from Lake Fryxell liftoff mats and glacier meltwater in Antarctica - MAT-04 (megahit assembly) | ecosystem: Environmental > Aquatic > Freshwater > Ice > Liftoff... | reverse complement strand
TCAAGCCGCCTGAAGTCAGGCCAATGGAAAGTGACGAGAAAGAAAAACTCAAAAACATCCGAGCGAATGCTGTTGCCTAAAAACTCTTCACGGCGTTGGGTGCAAGTCCCCTGTACGAAAACGGGAATTGAGAAGGAGGCAGTATGCCAAATGTCCCGACTTAATTGAAGTACGAGGCGAGGGCAACTGCGGGGCGGCGACAAACCGTGGAGAGGAAGCCTGCGAAATGTGATGCGTAAGGGCCGACCTGAATGATCGCCGTCGGACACATTTCCCGCCAAAGCTGCGAGGCTACGAACAGAAACGCTATAGAGGCTTCGGAAGCTCTGAGGTGAGCCGTCCCGTGACGTTTGCGAAACCGTTCCCGACAGAATCCGAAGTAGATGGCGAGCTTGTGCAGTTTTTTCAAACCGCCGATGCACTGTTTCTGTTTCTTCACCTCCTTCTTTCAATGGAGCGGAAGCTCCAAACCAGCCGCCACTGGCGGGTTCACGTTCTTATTTGGGGAGATCTGCAAGCGTATCCGTGAGTAGGGCTTGCTCGAACAGCGGACCGCCTGAGGTAACTCAGCGCGGGCGAGCAGAAGTCAGCAGTGGTCGTAGTAGTGCGATGACAATCCAGTCACCGCTCGAAAGACCGAACATTTCTTAATTCAGGGTGTTTCCCGTCGTGACCTTGATCCGTCCAAACGATACCGCAGCCAGTTCGCGCATCTCAACGAGAGCCGACATCAGAAGGCCGCACGTCCACTGGAGTCTCAACGAGATGAATCGGAGCCAGCGGCCATGACGACAATTACGAAAACTCTGGAGCATTTGACAGACCCGTTAATGGAGAAGATTGTCGATCCGGACAACCTCGAACGAGCCTGGAAGAAAGTGCGATCGAACCACGGAGCCTCTGGCCCCGACGGGATCACGATCGACGAATTGCCGGAACACTTCCGAGAACACTGGCCCGTGATCCGACAACAACTACTTGATGGCACTTACATTCCGGGTCCTGCCCGGCGCAAGTCCATCGACAAACCAGATGGCGGTCAGCGCGACCTCTCCCCTAAACAAAGAGAAAAAGGGCCAAACGTGATCGAGCGTCTGATTCAGCAAGCCATCTTACAAATCCTGACTCCAATCTTTGATCCGGGCTTTTCCGAATCGAGCTTTGGATTTCGACCGAAGCGTTCCGCTCAGGACGCAGCCAAACAGGTACAGCGTTATATCAGACTCGGCTATCGTCAATGTGTCGATATGGACCTTGCGAAATTCTTCGACAAAGTTCAACACGATGTTCTCATGGTCAGAGTCGCACGGACAGTGCATGACCGACGATTACTGAAACTGATTGGCCGTTTTTCGATTGCCGGCGAGCGTTGAGCTGGAGTTGGACGCCGATTCGCCGGCGGAGCAGTAGCTCCAAACAATCCGTCGTCGACGGCTGCGAGCGGGCGTGATGATCGATACTGAACTGCAGCCTTCGATCGAGGGCACGATGCAGGGTGGCCCTCTTTCTCCGATCTTAGCGAACATCCTTCTGGATGACATCGACAAGGAGTTAGAGAGTCGCGGTCTGCACTTCGTGCGTTACGCTGACGATTTTCTGGTATTCACCAAAACGAGAGAATCCGCCGAGCGCGTCGCCCGATCGATTGAGAACTACCTCACGCGAAAACTCAAGCTGGTGATCAATCATCAGAAGAGCCGCATCTGCCGGACCACCGAAGTCGATTTCTTAGGCTTTGCCTTCGAAGGCTATGGCGGCAATTTTCGTGTGAGCCCGAAGAATCAGCGGAAGTTCAAAGATCGAATCCGCGAGATCACTCGCCGCAATCGCGGCGTATCGATGTCGCACCGGCTACTGGAACTTCGGCAATACATTCAAGGGTGGGTCGGCTACTTCTCGCTGGTGCCGATGAAGACGTATTTCGAGAATCTGGACAAGTGGGTCCGCCGCCGCATCCGGTCCTGTTACTGGAAGCAATGGCGCAACCCGCGAACCCGAATATACAATCTACGAAAGCTCGGCGTACGACGCGACCAGGCCGTGACTCATGGTTTCAGCAGCAAAGGTGCGTGGGTGATGTCGTCGAGCCAGGCAGTGGATGAGGCCCTGTCGATCGCGTACCTCACGCAGGTAGGATTGGTGAGTCTGTTAACAATCTGGCAGAAGCTCACTGCGAGGAAATGAACCGCCCGGTGCGGACCCGCATGCCGGGTGGTGTGGGAGGGGTTCAGCCGCAAGGCTGACCCCTATCCCGATCTTTGTTCGTCGGCGTCTTGGAGTATCGGACTACCTTGACCTCACCATTGAAACGGCACTTAGTCAGTTCGTCCTGAATGATCGATAGTACTACATCTGGTTTTCCGCCACCGGAACCCGCTCCGATTAGAGGCATCGCGATCGATTGATATCCCCGATCGTTGGCAATCGCGATTGCGTTGCGAATCGAAGCTCGGATAGAGCGTTCGGTCGATCGCCAAAGCATGTTGATACCGGCGACATGGACTATAGACTTGAATGGGAGGCGTCCGGCTGATGTTTCTACGGCATGCCCCAGAGGAATAACGCCCATTCGTCCGAATTCACGAAACGGTTCGAGTCCGGCACGCCGCTTGATCGCTCCCGAAACGCCCTGCGGAATGAGCAGCCACCAAGGGATGATGTTACGATTCCACGCGTTGACGATAGTATCCACTTCTTCGTCGAGCAGATCTCCATCAACGACGGTTACTTTCATACAGCGGATCTTCCGACGGTATCTGTGAGAGGCAGGTCTTTAACTGTTAACGCCGGAGGTCATCGGGTCGCTGGGTGTAACACTACATCAAAGTTTAGCTGGTACAACGACTGATTGTTATCCGCAGTTTAGCGAATCGGTGGCGACGCAGTGACGGCGTCACCGAAGAATCGTGTTGAGTATTTCGCCGAACTTCTTTTGAAATATTCAAGATGTTGGGGGATCGCGAGTATTTCGTCATCGTAGATGAAGTCGAGGTCAGGTACATCTTGTTCGTGAATTTTGAGAACCTTACGGAGGTCGAATGTTCGCCAGGTATCAGTTACAGCTTGGTACTCTTTCTTGCGTCAACGTAAATGGCTCCCACGTGAAACCGGTCCCCATTCCGCCACCAGCGATGCCAGTTTGCAGTAGGTCGTTCAAGGCGAATCTGCCAGGCACGACCGAGAAGTATAGACCATACGGTATGTCCAGAATGAACCGATGTACCGGATTGCGTTTCCGCCACCGCCAAGGCATGAGGAATTCGGATTGCCGGTAATGCACTACGGGAAGTTTCATTTCACTTGTCCGATTTCAGACAGACGATCGTGTTCATTGAGCGACAGAAATCATATCTGGATTCGCCAGCGGTTGGAATCGTGAAGCAATACAGATTCGCATTGCAATTCGAATTAATGCCACGTGCGAGCATAAATGCGGATCGGTGAAATTTCGCACAGGCGATCGGCGAACCGGCCTCGCTCGAATCGCCGCCACGCACGACCGGCATACCTGCGAAAAATCAGGTGACAACCCATTCGCAGCTCGATAGACTTTCGCCACCCGCTTTGTGAGTCTGATTAATTCCGCGTACGTCTGCGGAAACTCACGAAGCGGAAAAGTTCGATGCACGATCTATGCGTCCGGCTGGTCGCCAAACGCATAGATCGCTATTTGGTTGGGGCACTCATGGTGCCGATGTTTGCCGCCTGCCAAAAATTCGATCCGCGATACGGCGACCCATGGTCGCGATACATCGAATGGTCTGGTTTCCGCCACATCAACGAACTTGTCTACACTGCTGCTGATCTAAACGGATTTGGATTGGTCACTGACCTTGATTGAGTGACGAAAATCGCTGAAACTATCCGTGAGGCCAACGCAGACGACCACCACTGCTGCGATTGTCGCGTGTGGGGAATCGCTCGTTACACAAACGCCAAATAACTAATAGGGTTTTGACTTCGCAAGTGCGAAGTGAGAACGCGGAGTAGCAATCGCGGTTGAGCGGAGTGAGTTTGTAGCGATGAGGGCCATTCGAGCCGAAGCGCATGGCAATTGATCGTGAAGCTCAACGCCAAACGCATTTGCGTATACATCGCGTTTACGGTCATTACAGCGACTGTGCTGTTTGCGTTCTACGCTGTCCCGAAACTGATCGACGGAATTGACGATGCCTGTGCGCAATCGCGTGCCGCTGACATGGTCATTGACTACATGCGGGATCACAATGGCGAATGGCCGCCCGATTGGAAGGCAATCGAACCTTACTTCGCTGAATCAAACGGACGTGTCGGTGGATGGACGTTCGACAGATTCACATCCCATGTCCATATTGACTTTGGTGCCGACGAAAATGACCTGCGTGCTGCAAGTGTACACAGCGATTCTGTGCCGTTCGACGTAATTCATGCGACGTGCGTTTGGGGATCTCAATTCGAGGGTGGCCCTAACGAAATCCACGGTCGATTCCTCGACCGTGAAAGCGTTGCAGGCCGCGATGGCTTTTGGCGTCGGCAAAGCCGAGTTCCACTGTCTGAACTCGCAACGCATATCGCGACTGGCCGTGCCGAACAGTATTCGGACGCAACTCATTCCGAAATCTATGAGCTGCGTCTCAATTTGATTTCCACTCCTCCCAAAATCTCCGGTTCCTCGACAATACGTCGCTGCTCCCCATCATCGCCCGCTCACAAGGCATGCTGCCTTCAGAAACGCCGGAAGAACTGGCTGCCAATCGTTGATGTCGCGGTTGGTTCGGCGATCGCGTTGTTCAGCCTTGAACGCAAAGATTGATCAATCTTCATCAGCGTGTTCGATTCGACACGGAATTTCTGGTACAATGCAGCTCGCAGCGTGGCCGGTTTCCAGCACCTGATCGTTTTTGGTGGCCGGAATACAGAGAATTATTCCGGAGCGATTCAACATGAGCTGGTCACCTAAATTGTTGCCTGGCACCATTGCAGTCCTGATCTGCGTGTTGTGCCCCCATACGAATGCCGCAGATTCACCGCCGCCCGTTGGCTCAAAGATCTCCGATCTGACCTTCAGAGACATTCGAGGGCTCGATCGAAATCTTACCGAACTTGGAGAGCATAAAGGGTACGTTTTCGTCTTTACGACGACCGCGTGCCCGCTGGTCCGGCGATCTCTGCCAAAACTCGTGGAATTATACAAACGACTCGGTCCCCAGGATGTCCAGTTTGTGGCCGTGAATGTTGGGGCCGATGACACAATTCGTGAAATGGCCGAACAGGCTCTGGACTTTGGCGCAGATTTTCCGTTCGTCAAAGACGTTGATCTGAGTTGTGTGAAATCATTGGGAGTTACGAAGACTCCTGAAGTCGCGATCCTCGATCACGAATACCGACTGGTCTACCGTGGTCGCATTGACGATCAGTTACGGCTTGGCGGAAGTCGCCCCGAAGCAACACGCAATGATCTTGAAGAAGCGCTCCGACAACTGTTGAGCGAGCAGCCGATCACAGTGCCGGAAACGCCCGTAGACGGGTGTGAGATCACTCATCCCACTCCAGCCAGCGCCGATGCCAAAGGCCTGGAGTATCACCGTGATATCGCACCGCTGGTCGAACGCAAATGCAATAATTGTCATCGTCCCGGAACGGCGGCACCATTTTCGCTGCAAACCTTTGCAGACGTTTCTGCAAATGCGGCGATGATTGCCCGCGTGGTTCAGGACGAAAGCATGCCTCCCTGGTACGCGAGTGGACGACATGGGAAGTTTCAGAATGATCGCTCGCTCACGACCAAAGAAAAAGCCACGCTGGTTCGCTGGATGAACTCTGATCGTCCGGAAGGAAATCCACCTGAGGCGAAAACAGAGCAAGCGACGACTACTGGCGAGGACGATTCCGATGGGTGGCGAATTGGCAAACCGGATGTCGTGATCACCATGCTGGAAGAACACGAAGTGTCGGCGACCGGATTCATACCGTATCGATATGTGATATTGCCCTATTTGTTTCTGCAGGACACCTGGGTGGAAGCGTTTGAGATCCGACCGGGCAATCGCTCTGTCGTTCACCACTGCAATATGGCCTACGCGAATTCCGAAGGAGCCAGCGAAGAAACGTTTATCACGGGATATGTTCCCGGTGGGCAGCCCCTGGATCTCGGCCGTTTCGACAACGGAGCCGCATTCTTCATTCCAAAAGGCTCAGGGCTTGGGCTTCAGATTCATTACACAACCACTGGCAAACCTGAGACATGTCGTATCTCTGTCGGATTGCGATATCCTCGCCGAACAGTGCAGAAGCGTCTGGCCCATTTCCTGCTTGATCCACAGCCTATTGACATTCCACCCTATGACGCCGCATACGAAATGCGTTCATCGCACAAGCTAAAGTACGATGTGGATCTGTTAGGCATGTTTACTCATATGCACGTGCGTGGACGGGATATGACGTTCATTGCTGAGGTTCCAGGTCAGCCAAAAGAAACGCTGCTCAGTATCCCAAACTACAACTTTGAATGGCAACTTGGATATGAGCTTGCGCCGGGAGACAAGAAACTTCCCAAAGACACGGTAATCGAAGCGGTCGCACATTTCGATAATTCCGCATTCAATCCCTTCAATCCTGACCCGTCAAAAACGATTCACTATGGTCCGCAGACAGTCGATGAAATGTTTAACGGTTTTGTCTTCTTCGTAGACTCCAGCGAACAGCTCAATCTGGCGGTGGACCCAAAGACCGGTCGAGCGCATCGCAAATAATCGTCGAATGCCGACAGCAATTCGCGTCGCGGGCGGAAACCAAAGCCTGCGATTGAGCCGACTGATCTCCAGGGACTCAAGTATTTTGACAAGCTCAAGCCGCTGCTCGGCCAGTTGCACGAATTTGTTACAGAACGTGATTCCGCCGGGAATCGCGTTCTCCACATGGATCAATTCTGCACCCTTGTGCTGCTGTGGATGTTCAGTCCTCTGCTGACATCCATAAAGGCGACCGAGCTTTTTTACGCGAGGTCGCCATTGGCGAACACAACCAGTTAGCTCCCAAAATCGAAACATCTTCTTGGCGATTAACGGACGTATACGCCACATTTTCAACAAACGAACACCCAGGATCGCAACAATAAGAAAACATTTTTTATATTCCGGAAACAACACCCAGGACCTGTATTGACGTTCAGTGTGAATGCTCTATTGTTCGGATTGAGCCATAGATTTTTTAGTTTTCCTAAAACTGGAGCATGAACAATGAAGAAGAATCGTGGATTTACATTGATTGAACTCTTGGTGGTGATTGCGATCATCGCCGTCCTTGTCTCATTACTTTTGCCAGCCGTACAGCAAGCCCGCGAAGCGGCCAGGCGTACACAATGCCGCAACAACCTGAAACAGATTGGTTTGGCATTTCATAACTATCATGATGTGTACAATCAGTTCCCTCAAGGGTTCATCGTCGATGCAAATGTTGGGGCTGGTATTACGGGAGCTAACGGCTTAATGACTTGGTCAACCGCAATCCTGCCATACATTGACCAGGCTAACATTTATGCCGGGATGAGTACTGGTGGTCTGAAAATTTTCGGTGGTACTGATAACGTTCAGTCGAATTATGTGGTTCAAGCATTCATTTGCCCTTCTGTACCTCGATCTGCTAACAACGGTATTAGATCTGGGTTTGCAGCGGGGTCACCAATTCCGCTTGCACCGGCTCCGGCGGGAGCAAACTTGTTCGTCGTAGGCGGTGCATCAGACTATATCACGATGCGTGGAATCGCTGAAAATGTTGGTCTCGCAGTTAGTGGAAATGCCAGCACGAGCGCTGCCCAGAATCTGGGTGCGATGTATGGTGGGGCTCTGTCCGCCAACAACGGAACAATCGTGATCTATGCAGATGGCAGCAACGGCATCAACAAAATCACGGATGGCACGTCGAATACGATGCTGGTCGTAGAACATGCACTACGCGAAAGAGTCTATCGAGGTGGTAAGCCATCGACGGTCAACACAACTCCTCCCACCTACATGCCAATTGTCTGGTCAATCTTTGGCGTCGGTTCGGGTTCAGTCAAGGGAGTGCCATTCGGTAACAATACACAAGCTCTTAAGCCGGGAGGGGCAGCCAATTCGTTCAATTTCACTGGTACTGGGTCTGGCAATTGCGTTATCAACTGCACCAACGGGGTTGACGAAGGCTACGATGTTGCGGGCCCGTACTCATTCCACACAGCAGTCGCCCTGTCGGCAAATGCTGATGGTTCCGTCACATCGCTTAGTGAAAACATGGACATGCCAACATTCGGCAAGCGGGTGACCCGTGCTGGTGGAGAACCTGTCTCAACAGAATGATCAATCGCAGTCCATGCGAGGCGTTCGGTGTGTTTAATTCTGCGAACCAGTCGTCCCACGACGGCTGGTTCCTTTTTTGGTCTCCCTGCTACTGGATTTCGTAAAGTGAAGTACAACTTTGGCGACAAAAAGCATAACGCAGTCAATATTCGTGTTCGCTGTTTTCTCCTTGGCCTATCCTCTGCAGTTTTGTTGACAATTGGCGGATGTTCAGGAGGCGATGGCCCAAAACCTGTGAATCCGAAGCAGGTATTTCCGGTTTCCGGAATCATTCACCTTGATGGCGCACCGAAAGCTGGCATTGATATCAGGCTGGTGCCTGATCCCATGCCAGGTGACGGAAGGATCACGCTGGCAATTTTGAGTTCGAGTGATGCTGAAGGAAAATTCAAGCTTACCACGTACTACCAGGAAGACGGCGCTCCCGTTGGAGAATACCGACTGCTGTTTATGCTGGATACCACTCCTACAACAACTCCGACAGACTATTTCAAGGGCAAGTATCAGAATCCAACTGCATCCGAGGTTAAACTCAGCGTGACTGGTAAGGAAGAGTCGATTGACATGGGAATCATTGAACTCAAGAGCCCGTAGTAGTCGTTAGTCGGAGTGAAAAACCAGGGTTGCCAGTAGTGGACGAGGCAACGAGTCCTGCCTTGTCGTCGGCTGAATGCGACTCGTTGCCTCGTCCACTACCCCAAAATCAGTTTTTGACAAAATCCTCGGCGTCCACCAGCAGTGAACTCACCATGGATCCGATGGCATACACGATGAGCATCTGCCCCGGCCCATAGGTGAGCCAGACTGGGTCACCGTTCGGGAATATGCGTTCGTGCGTGATCTGATATCCCAGGATCAGGTCACTGACAAGAAACAAGATTCCGCCCACGGCGAGTAATGTTAGCCTCCAGTTGTGCAGAGCCAGCACACATGTAATGCCTGCTGTGCCTGCCAACAACATCGAGTATGGCAATGCCGCCCACAAGAATACGGCGTCTGTTTCCGGGGCGAATAAGACCAGGTACCAACTAACAATGGCGATCACCTGCCATCCGCCGACGACCGACCACCATATTCTCCGATTCACATATCCGCAATTTCTGGCAAGCAGGATGCAGGCGGAGATGTAAAAGAGGTGGCCGATAAGAAATGCGGTGAGTCCGCCCATGATCGGATCCGGCAAATGTAGAACCTCCTGCATCCGTCCGGCGTTAAAGAAATCACCTAACGTCCCCATCGTCATCCCAGCGGTCATTAGCAAAGCGATTCGGCGAGCAACTGTGTGCTGCTGAGTTGACTCCCGAGCCTGCAATGCGGCGTACCATGTCCAGCCGACGATCGACAGCACGACCGATGAAGTCATCAGGCACCAGTTCGGGATTTGGTACTTGTCCGATTGATGGACGAAAGACGCACCGATTGGAACGAACAGCAATGCGGCCCAAATGCACCACAAAAACGTCAAAGCCGGACGAAGTGCTGATCGAATCGCAAGGATCGATGCTGAATTTGTCTTCATAACGCAATGCTCCGCTGCATCGTTACGGCAATAATCGGTGCAGACCGCGACTCATACGCTCCGTATTGACGGCCACCAGGGCTTCCGGCACGATGGCGATGAAGCGAACTAACTGTGATGTGGAACAGCCAAGTGCCGCTGCCGCTTTTTTGACGTCGAACTCCTTGGCATCAATCGCGTCCAGCGCTTCGGCGATCATTACCGGAAAATCTTCGTGGTGTTCATTGCAGGCAATTTTCTGCTGACGGCAGCGAGACCGCCACAATGCTGAAGGATTGACTTCCGCGTTTCCGACCGCGCGAATTCGAACAGCCAGCAGGAGTCGCAGACGTCCGATGGCAACTTGCCGATTTTGTTCCTGACTGCGGCGTTCGGCAGCAAAGGAAATAATCCCGGATGGAAGATGAGTGATCTCAATCGCCGTTTCCACTTTATTGCGATGCTGGCCACCGGGGCCGCTGTGCCGACTTCGGCGGATTTCGCAATGTTGAAGCAGAACATCAATGGGCAATGTGACCGGGTGTTGTGCAGAAATCCGGAAAGACGATTTGTGAGGATCTGGCATTGCGGAATTGTGGCAAGTCACGCCACTCCCTGGAATCCCATTGCAGTAAACCTGGCCATTTCGATGGCATCAAGAATCTTGATGGCGTTGATCGCGTCGAAGCCCATCACTACGCGACGAGCGCCCTGAGCGTCCGGAGTTTTGCGTTCCAGCAGCAGAAGTTCTCCGCTCAACATATAGCTGCAGAACGGAATGGATTCGCCAAATGTTGTCACCACAAGTCCGGCTTTGGGAATGCTGACTGGCCACTCGGCAAAAACTCGTCGCATATCTTTCGCTGTGTTCGTCGACATAAATCTGCCTTTTCGTGTAACTGGTGGTCTGCCGGGTCTGTTTCATCTTCGACGGATCGCGCGGGGCGACTGAAGTGCCAGGCACAGGAAGCCGTCAGTTCATGCGTGTCGCCCTTTCCGTCGTGTCGGCGCTGCCGTTGAATTTCCCACAATCCGCAGAACTGTCAGATTCGGACGAGGCAGGCAGTAAACGCGACTCGACGTATCTTAGCCGCGAGGGAAATGGCAAGTCCGGAGCAGTGACAGCGATAAGCGGACTGTTCGGCGTTGCGAGCCGATTCGACTTGTGTGCCTTTGAAAACGAAACCCGACAAGCTGTGTCAACGGTTGCTGCTGCACCATTCGACTGGAAAATCCTGAGCGCCAATTCGATGGCGTCGGTAAAAGCAGAGTTGCTTCCGACGTCTGTCGAATTGCCCGCGCTTCCGCACGCCGTAACTGAATTTGTACAAAGGGCGGCCAACCCGAATTTCGATGTCAACGAACTGGCGTCGATTGTGGAAAAAGATGCCTCACTGACAGTTGAACTGCTGAAGCACGTAAATTCAGCCATTTACGCAATGCGAAATCCGATCCGCAGTGTGCGAGATGCGATCGTGCATATCGGCATCAACGGAGCAAGACTGCACCTGCTGGCCGTCGGCATGAAGGCCGCCACGCGAGCCTTGAAAACGAAGCTGATCAATCAACGCATCTTCTGGAATGAATCACTTCAGCGAGCACTGTTTGCGCGGGAAGTTGCCAGATGTATGAAACTCGATCCAGGGCTGGCATTTCTGGGTGGGCTGCTGCAGGACTATTTGTTGCCGGTGCTGACGAATACGTACGACAAACAGTACCTGCAATTTCTGGAAGTGCCGCTCGGGCAGGGGAAAGATGTGGCAGACTGGGAACGAGAAACATTTGGCTTTGATCACGCATCTGCCGGTGCCTTTTATGCCTCTCAATGGCATTTTCCGCCTGACCTGTTGTGCTCAATCTTCTTTCACCATTCTCTCGAATCCACGCTTCAGGGAACTCACGCGGAATTCTTCAAGCTATTTCCTGTGGCCCTGTCGGCGCTCTTGCCGGATCAGCTTCATCAGTCTCCCACAGGATTTCAGACTCTGATCAAAGTGGCAAAACACTGCCGCGCGTTCGATTTGACAGAAGTCTGCAAGATCGTCGATGCGGAACAGATGAAACTGGCGGAGGGATATGAGATTCCCAACCATCTGAGCAAGCTGCTGGAACAGACGCAACGCACGATGGGGTTGAGCGAGGCGTAGAAGGATCAGTATTCTTCAAAAACCTGCGGCGACTGCCACAGTTCCCGGAATTTGTCCTGAACATGGGGATTCAGTTGATCGGGATAATCGATCGGCAAATGATTGACCTTGATGAGTTGAATCACGTCACCCAAATCCTGAATTCGATGCGCAGCCGTCAAGCCGCTTGCCATTTTGAGTTCCAGCAGCGTCTTAAGCGAAATATACGGAATGGCATCATCCATAAATTCCGTAACGACTTCAGGCTCAGGAACTGCGATTGGCTTCGGCAACCCATCACCGGGATAACTTCCCACCATCAGTGCGTCGATATTCACGTCACACACAGCGTCACGAATACCGGTGTCAATCTCAACGCGACATTCCCGTTGCCAGCGCCAGTCCGACTTTGCAGGCGGACAGGTATTCCGGAATAAACAGCCGTTCCTTTACTGTATGAATCTCGTGCTGGCCGCAACCCATGGTGACGGCCGGGTATCCGTGAACCGCCATCCAGTTTGCGTCGAGTCCGCCGTCGCAGATTTGCGCCACTGGTTTCAGTCCCACCGCTTCTGACGCCGCTCTGGCGACTACAACGCATTCGCTCTTGTCGTCGATGCGGAAGGCTTCGTAACGTACGTCTTCTGTGAACGTGAGTGTGCCGGATAGGCCGCTGGCATTGGTGAGTGACTTTGCAGCCTTTTCAAACGCCTCACGCCACGCCGCCACGATCTGCTGACGGAACTTGCTGTCATGGCTTCGCGCTTCCGCCTGAATTGTGACAGCAGGCATCACAACGTTGGTCGCATCACCACCATGGATCACGCCAAGATTACTGGAACCGCGATTTTTGCCTTTGCGAACTAGTCCGTGCCATCCATTCTTCTGGAGATCCGCCATTGCCATCGACGCGACGACCGCTGCGTTCACACCGTCTTCCGGATGCGCACCGGCATGAGCCGCGATACCGTCAATGCGGATCGACAGATTGTTGGCTCCAACGGCTCCGGTAATCAGACTATTCGGATCACGGCCGTCCCAGTTGAAGCAGAGTTCAGGCTTGCCGAGTTTGCTCGCGTTCAAACTTCTGACACCACGCAGTCCAGTCTCCTCCTGTACGGTGAACAACAACGTCAACGGAGGACAATCCAGTTTCTGGCTGATGGCTTCCAGAATCGCCGTCAGCACTACCGCACAGCCAGCACGATTGTCGCCGCCGAGCGCGGTCTCTTTCGACTTTGGACGAATCCAGTCGCCTTCGCGAACCGGCTTGCAGCCAGCGCACAGCGGCACCGTATCCATGTGCGCCATCAGCAACCGACGCGGCCCCTTGATTGTGCCTTTGAGCTTGACGATCAGATTGCCCGTCGTACCGCCTGCCGGACTTTTCTTGTGAGCGTTATCGATTGTGATTTCGGACGCAGAGATTCCGGAACTGGTCAGTGCCTTCCGAATCCATGCGGATACGTCATGCTCCTGACAACTGCCACCGGAGATTGCAATCAGATCCATCACACGACGGATGGCTTTGTCTTCGTTCAATTGAATCACGTTTGTATCCTGCATGTTGACATTTGTATAAAGACAAACTTTGGCGTCTGCAAACGCCGACAGTTTTCCAAAACCGTTTGGTCCGGACACGCCATGTGGCCATTTTATAATGATCCACAACAATTCGATCGCCCCGCCAGTCAGGAACTGGCCGATCGACTGCACGCACACGTTGATATGCTGGCAGGGGTGATCGGTGTCCGGCATCTTGAAAAACGTGGCACGATGGAAGCGACTGCAGCTTACATCGAACAGCAATTTCGGCAAATGGGATTTCTGGTGGAACATGAATGTTATCAGGTCGGATCATTCACGACACACAACCTCGTCGCGGAGATCAGAGGTTCCCGGAATCCTGAGGAGTGTTTGATTGTTGGGGCGCACTACGATTCGGTAGAAGATTCACCGGGGGCGGATGACAACGCATCTGCTGTTGCGGTCTTGATCGAATCCGCACGATTGCTGCAGGGATTTCGCCCGCGCCGAACAATTCGGTTTGTCGCGTTCACGTGCGAAGAAGCACCGTACTATCACCGTGGCACCATGGGCAGTCAGTTTCACGCGCGCCAGTGCCGACAACGAAATGAAAACATCGTCGGAATGTTGTGCCTGGAAATGATGGGTTATTACCGTGATGATCCGGGTTCACAGAACATTCCCCCGGCCATCCCAAAATGGATTCACTGGGCGTTTCCCTCGACCGCAAACTTTCTGGGAGCGATCGGTAATCCGCAATCATGGAAACTCTGCTGGCAGTTTCGGCGCGGTTTTAAACGGGCGACAGGATTTCCACTGTTCTCGATCGTGCTTCCGGAAAAGATTGAAGAAATCCGACGATCCGACAACAGTTCCTTCTGGGATCAAGGTTACCCTGCTCTTATGCTGACAGATACCAGTTTCCTGCGGAGTCCGCATTATCATCAGCCGAGCGATACCCCGGACACACTGAACTACGCTCGCATGTCACACGTCACGACCGGCGTGGTCGAAGCAGTCCGGCGGATCGCTGGACGATGAGACGTCACCGAAGGTGCGGCCGCACTAAGACATGAATTCGAGAACAACTGGACTGATTTCGCGCATAACAGGGGAGCCAGCGACGCGAAAAACGGTATGATTGGGTGCAACACGATTCCATTCAGGAGACGAAACGATGCCGATGCACGATTGGACGAAGGTGGAAGCGGGGATCTTTCATGCGTTTCGTCAAGAATGGATTTCCGAGATCTCGCGGGCATTGAACCGAAATCTACCGTCCGATTACTACGCCCTCCCCAAGCAGGTGGCCGCTGGCTTCGGGCCGGACGTGTTGACCCTCCAAGGCGGTTCTGAAGAGGAACCAGGCAGCCCCAGCGAGGCGAGTACTGGCGGCGCGGCGACAGAGTTGCGAACCCGTCCGCAGACGCGGTTCGCCGCCGAGACCGATGCCGAGTTCTATCGCCGCAAGAAGAGTTCGATCGTCGTGCGGCACGTCAGCGGCGATCGCATCGTAGCGATGCTCGAAATCGTCTCGCCCGGCAACAAGTCCAACCGGCAGGCGTTCCGGGCCTTCATTGAGAAAGCGTGCGAACTGCTCGAACACCGCATCCACTTGCTGATCGTCGATCCTTTCCCGCCCGGCCCACGCGACCCGAACGGCATTCACGCCGCCATTTGGGAACAGGTTCAGGATGATTCTTTCCAGCCGCCGGCTGATCAGCCATTGACCCTGGTTGCCTACGAATGCGACCTGACCACGCGAGCCGGCATCGAACCGTTCGCCGTCGGCCAGGCACTCCCCGCATGCCCCTGTTCCTGGAGCCGAATGGCTGCGTCATGGTGTCGCTCGAAGCGACGTATGAGACAGCCTTTGCGGTCTTGCCCAGGCGCTGGCAGATCGTCCTTGCCCCTGCCACGCAGAAATGATTCGCAGCGATGCGGGTTTGCTTTGAACGGAATGGCCACATAGATCGGCCATCTCATCGATTTCTAAACTGTCAGGTGGTAGAACGCATGGAAATTGCCTCACCTTCTTCTGCGGTCTCTGAGGAGAAGGGCTTTTGGTCAAGTCCCAGATTCGGTTCGGCGGTTACGTTTCCAGATCCTGCATCCCGCCACCACAGCCAGGAAAACAGCAGTACCAAAACCAGTGTCGTCCACTGGTATGCCGTCAGCCCGAAAACATCGCGCGTTTCTGGGCGCACGTATTCGCTCAGGAATCGGTACACGGAGTAGCTGATGAAATAAAGCTTGATCAACTGCTTGCGAAAGAGACCTCGGCGCAGGAGTGATGCCAAAACGAGAGCGGCTGTCAGATGAAATGCGGATTCGTACAACTGCGTGGGATGGCGCGGCAGGTGATCGACGGCAGGAAAAATGAAGCCCCACGGCAATTGCGTCGGCGTTCCGTAACAGCAGCCTCCAGCAAAGCAGGAGAGGCGACCGACGGCGATGGAACCAGCCACCGGCACAGCAAACGAGTCGCCTGTCTTGGCTTTGATTCCCATCCGCCACTTGACGAGTTCGACACCAAAATAACCGCCGACCAGACCAAACAGAATCGTTTTGCCGGACATCAGGAACGCAGAAGCATCGCTCATCCCGCCTGGATCGAGAATCACGAACGGCAACTTGGCCATTACCATCGCCCCGATGAAGGCTCCGAGGCCGACCCACAGTCGTTGATACGGCGTCAATCGCGGGTCAGGCTTCTGTCGTCCCTTCAGCCAAATCCCTGTCGCCAGCGCTGACAGCATCAGCAGCGGATAGAACAGGATTGTCCATTCCGGAACAGTCATGAAAGAATATCCTGCGGGACTCGACGCTGAATCGGTGGCAACGGGACATGCCCATCTCGATACAGCACGTTGTACGCCGAGAATGGAATCAGATGGCCGCTCGGCAGCACGAAGTGCACGCACTCTTTCATCAATTGCCGTACGTCGAAATTGTACGCATCCATGAACGATGTTGTCGTGATGCGAAACATGTCACGAGAATTCAGGTCTTCGGTCATGGCTCGGGTGAAGAACTTGACGGCGTCGGACATGACTTCCGGCGACAGGTCTGCCAGCATCGCAAAGCCTGCACCGTTGATGACATTCAACAGCGACGACGAAGTACCGGGTTTCAGACTGCGAGATCCAGCGGCAGCAGAAAATGTCACGTCCCCGCAACCGCAATCACCGCCGCCACAGGCCTGACGAGACAGGTAGTTTTCGATCAGTTCCTTTGCTCGTTCGCGATTAAAGGTTATTCGCCCCGACAACAGATCCAGATGTTTGTCGAGATCCACAAAGCGGGCCAGCGGTGTGACGCGATTGCCAGAACGGTACGCATACGACAGCGTGTGGCCGTTCGGATGAGCACACGGCAGCGGCGCAAAATCAGTTTCCAGCCACTGGGTCGATTGTTTTGCGATTGCCTGAATGACGTCCGGAAACGTGATGCGATTCTCTAAGGTTTCTGGCAGGACATATCGCCCGGAATAGGTTGCTGGCTGGAAACTCACGCCTGTGATCCACGGGCGTTCAATCCCGAATTCGACCAATCGTCCGATTTCATGATCATTGACGCCTGGCTGTACCGTGCAGACCAGAATCGTATTTAATCCAACGTTACCGAGTTGTTCGATCGCCAGCAATTTCGTCTCAAGCAGCGACGCGCCCCGCAGAGTTTTGTAGCCCGCGTCGTCAAACGTATCGAATTGCAGGTAAATCTCCGTGCGATGTTTTCGTTCGGCGATGCTTTCCAAAAGCCGCCGATCGCGAGCCAGTCGGATGCCATTGGTATTGATCATGATGATGTCAATCGGTTGATCGCAGGCGTAGCGGTGGATCTCTTCGAACTGCGGATGAATGGTGGGTTCGCCGCCCGACAGTTGCAGGATCTCCGGCTGACCTTCGACTTCGACAAGGCGATCGATCGCCGCGATGCAATTTTCCAGCGACAAATGGCTGCCGCCCGGACCGCTGACTGCGAAACACATTGGACATTCAAGATTGCAGGCTGAATTGATCTCCAACAATCCGATGCACGTATGCTGTTCATGTTCGGTGCAGAGACCACAGTCGTAAGGGCAGCCGCGATCTGGTTCGATACCAAAAGCAACCGGCACCTTCCCCGGCAAGCTGTAATCTGTGCGATCGAACCATTTCGCATCGCTGCATACGAAATCTTCGCGGACTCCATGCGTTGGGCAGGTCTTGCGAAAATATATCCTTTCAAAGCGTGAGATGATCTTGGCCGGGACGAGACTCAAGCAGTCAGGGCAAAGACTTTGCGTCATGCCGAGAAACGTGTAGTCGCGGTATGTAGTCATTGGAGAGTTCCCTCAAAGCGACTCTATTTCTTCAGGGCACGCAGGATTTTCAGACGTCCCCAAACGGTAAATACAAATGCTGCGACAGCAGTGAGACTCGCAACGAGAAAAGTGGCGACCATGCCGAATTCATTGTCCAGACTCCGGACGGACATCACGCCAAGGCAGGTAAAGAAAAAACTTGCCCCGAACACAAGAACGGCCACCACTAATCCCAGCACGACTGAAAACACAACTGCCACAGTGCTGGGTTTCTGGCGATCCGTCACAGATGTTGCGATGTCGGTCAACTCGGTTGCGATATAGGGATTTTCTTCGGACGGTTGCGGTTTATTCATAGATCGGACAAAACGTATGAAAGGCCGTTTCACAGAAGACACCCGGATCGTTGAATCGGCGATGACGATCCAGGCCCGATATCGACTGCATCTCATCGGGAGACAATTCGAAATCAAATAGCTGCAGGTTTTCTTTCATACGTGCGACACGGGACGTCTTTGGGATCACCGACGTTCCACGCTGTACGCCCCAGCGGAGCAGAACTTGCGCTGCGGATCGGTGTTTCTCCAATGCAATACATTGTACGACCGAGTGATCCAGCAACGATTCGTGTGGAGCTGCCATGCCCAGACTGTAATAACTGGCGGCTCCAAGCGGTGAAAATGCCGTGAAAGCGATCTTCTCCTGCTGACAGTATCGCAGCAGTTTTTCCTGAACCAGAAACGGATGCGATTCCACCTGCAGCACGGCCGGGCGAATTCGAGCGTACGACAGCAAATCACGCAGCAGGCTCGTACCGAAATTGCAGATTCCGATGTGCTTCACCAGTCCGTCATCGACGAGCTTCTCCATTGCCGCCCAGGTTTCACTGATCGGCACACGAGTTTCCTCCATCCGAACCTCCGGTGCAGCCGGATCGAAAAACCAGCCGGGCGGATACCGCATGTCGAATGGAACGTACTTCTGCGCGATCGGAAAATGGATCAGGTACAGATCCAGTTGCTTCAATCCAAGATCTTCCAGTGACTTTTCGCAAGCCATGCGGACATGTTCTGCGGAGTGAAATGTGTTCCACAACTTTGATGTGATCCACAGATCGTCGCGACGGCAAAGCCCAGTGTCTATCGCTTGAGCGATCCCATGTCCAACCTCCACTTCATTACCGTAGTCACAGGCACAATCCAGATGTCGATATCCAACGTTGATCGCTTTCTGCGCGACTTTTGCCGCATCGGACCTTTCGACTTTCCAGAAACCGAATCCCACGGCTGGCAGAGCTGCACCGGTGGACAGAGAGAATGTCATCATAATCGTCTCAGAGCCTCAATAAAGTTGTGCGAAGCTGATACAATATCAGGCTCGTTGTCCTTTGTCGTCCAGTTGTCCGAATGCAGTGAGATCTTTTTGTTTCAGGGAGCGCATAATGAATCCGGACGAAATACTGACAGTCCTCAAGTCCCTGCAGCAGGAACTTGAAAATGCAGAATCCATTCACCCGGATCACCGAAAATCGCTGCAGTCGCTGACACAGGAGATCCAGCAGACACTTGCTTCGGGTGCCTTGGCGAATCCATCGGACGCCGATACGCTTTCTCAACGCATGAAAGAATCCATCATAGAATTCGAAGTACGACACCCGATCATCGGTGGTCTTGTCGAACGCCTGACTGACGGGCTGTCGGCGATGGGAATCTAAGCATTAAGGCGCGCGGCAGATTTCTGCTAAAGATCGCTCGTCCGACCTCCCCCAGACGCTCCACGTGGGGAGGTTGTTTGCGTACGACTTTCAGGTTTTCAATCCCATTTCCTGATGTTGCTCGCGAGCTGCTGCCAGATATCGTGCATAGGCGGCTTCGTCTCGTTGGCACGACTGGCCTTTGAAGACAATCGCAAACGAACGACGATGGCGCGTGCTGGACATGTTTGCGTCGGCGCGATGGATGGTCATTCCGTGATGAGCCACCACGTCGCCTGGCTGCAGCGGGACCGCCACTTCCCGCGTGAAATCATCCGGCGTGTAGTCTGTGATGCCTTGCGAAAAGCCAAGAATTCTGGACTTCGCATGAGTCCGATAACCATTCAGATGCGACCCGGCAACGTATCGCAGGCAGCCATTTTCTGCGTCAACTTTGTCAAGTGCCATCCAGATCGTGACAACGTTTGATGGTGTGAGACAGAAGTAATAGTTGTCCTGATGCGGCGGCGTGACATGGTTTGTGCCCGGAGGCTTATTGAACCATTCCGGCTGATCGGCATTCACAGGTTCACCCACCAGAGCCTGTGCCAGTGCTGTCCATTTGGAATTCTGAACATACTTACCAAAGTAAGGGTCAACACCCATCCGCTGCAGTTGCTTCAACGTGTCGGACCGTGCGCGATCGTGATAGAAGGCATCCGCATCCGGCAACTTCGGGACGACGTCGCGCACGTAGCGCGCCAGGTTTTCCTGCAATTCCGCGAAGTCCGCAGGATTCAAAAGCTGTCTAACGATGACAAAACCCTGCTGATCGTACGCCTGTTTTTCCGTTTCATAAGCCATTGATTACTACTCCTGTTGACGTTTTCGCCGGTCCTGGAGTGTTGTAGCAGTTTTCGAGTTCCGTTCGAAGTGTTCTCGGCGATCGAAAAAACCGAGGAATTCGGCCATTCCTGCCGAAGGCCCAAGTGGCTTTCCGCGATCCGTCGAATTCGTTGCAAATGCGGCGGCACATGGTCAGAAGTCGCTGTTGTGTGAGTCCGTAATTCGTCGTAAAAAACGCGAATGAATTCTCTACGATACAGAAATTTCCATCAGCGCGATTCCGCATCGCTCGCAATGTTGCTGTGTGGGGCCTGGCTGTTTGTTTTGTGCGGCATCGGTTATGCCGATGAGATACCAGCCACGGGCGACGGTCTTTCTGCGGATTTGTCATGCCCATTGTGTTTCAGCTTTCGCTCAGCTCTTTCCGGCCCACCCGATTTTCCGAACAGCGAATTGCCAATCTTTCAACCGGCCTTTGCTGCAACCCTGGAATCAGAATGGGACGACGTCAAAAGGCTATCCGAAATTCAACTGGTGTCTGCTGATTCGTCCGTCACATTTTTGCGAGCCAGGAACTCCGGAAGCACATCAATCGCTGCTGCGGATGGGACATCTCAACAGCCGGCGGCACAGGACACGCCCGTTCCATTGCCGAACGAAGCAACTGGAGAAGCACACTCCGGGAATGTCATGGTGATCCCTGCGCAGGTCAGCTCGCCTGTTGCGCCGGTGACTGCGAATCCGGTCCCTGGGCAACAGCCGCAGGCAGAGACAAAGACAGAGACAGCGCCACCGGTCACACCGCCTGCCGAAGCCCCGGTGATCGATGCGTCGGCACCATCGATCACATTAGAAATGATCACAGCCCAACGCACTGCGGCCGATCAGCTTCCGGATCTCACGGACGACGCGAAAGCTCAGCTTGCAAAATACTTTCAGCGCGCCACAGAATCGATTGCTCAAAAGGCGGAACTTGATAAGAAACTTGCAGATTGGAAAGCAGAAAAAGAAGCCGGTCCGACGCGGATCGCCGAACAACGTGCGTTGCTGAATCAGCCTCCGCCAAAATCAGAACCCGAGTTTCCACTGGGAGCGACCGTCGCTGAACTCGATCAATTGCGACTGGCGGACGACGAACGCGCTGCCGAAGCGCGACGGAATCTGGAAGCGTGGGAAGCACGAGCCAAAACCCGCGCCGAAAGGAAACCTCAGTTGCCGGCTCTGATCGAGACTACTCGCAAGCAGCTTGAAGAAGAGGAAAAAGCAAAATCCATCGCGGTACCGGAAGGGGAATTGCCAGTCCTCAGCGCTGCACGGCGACTGGACCAGGCATGTCATATCCTGCTGCTGCAGTCACAACTGGAACTCAATCGTGTTGAACAGGTGCGTTACGAAGTGCTCAACGAATTGTTTCCTTTGCAACGCGACGTGCTGACACGCATCAAGAACTCCATCGATAAACGAGTTGAAATGTGGAAAGGCGTGCTGGCGGATGCGCGACGCGATGAGAGTGCCAGACAGATCCGGGAAGCCCGCGAAAAACTGAGGAATGCGCATCCGACACTGCGAGATCTGGCTGAGGACAATTCGCGCCTGACACTGCGCCGCAAAGAATTGCAGGAGCTGCTGCAGACAAGGGTAAAAGAACTTACAGAAGCCAGCGCCGTACTCTCAAACGTTGAGCAGAAATTCAAGAACGTCACGGAAAAGGAGAATCGAGCCGGTCTGACAACTGCAATTGGACTTATGCTTCGCAGCCAGCGGAGTCATCTTCCGGATGCTGGCGAATATCGTCGTCAGCAACTGGCGGCTGAACAGGAAATCGTCCTGCTGCAGACTGAACAGATGCCGCTGGAAGACGAACGCAATGATCTGAGTGATATCGACGCTCAGGTCGAAGCATCGCTCAGCCTGATCTCGGCAGAAGATGCAGCGAATGGCGAACTTCGACAAATGACGATCGAACTGCTGACCGACCGAAGGCAGTATCTGGATAACCTGCTGGCAGACTATGATTCCTGTTTGGCGACGCTGACCGACACCGATGTCGCCTGCCGTCGGCTGGTAACGACAATCCAGGAATTTGAAGGCTACATTGATGAACGTGTGCTCTGGATTCGCAGCGTGGCAGCCGTGAACACCGGGTTTATCAAAAAGACATGGACTGCGGCAGAATCGTTTCTGTCACACCGACAGTGGGATTCAGTGATCAAATTTATGGTGGTTGATGTTCAGACGTCATGGCCGTTGTATGGATTATTTCTGATCGTGTTCTGCCTGATCCTTGGCTTCAGCCGTCGTATGCGACGTCGTGTGGCGGACCTGGGAGAAACTGCGCAGAAGCAGCTTGATTCCGGAATTCCACTGACACTGGTGGCCACGGGTTTAACGATTGTCATGGCGACAGCCTGGCCGTTGCTGCTGTGGTTCGTCGGCTGGCGACTTTCCTTCGCGGAGGTGAATCTGGCATCTGCGCTAAGCCTGGCATTTCTGTTCTGCGCGGTGGCTTTGTGGCTGGTCGATTCGTTTCGAAAACTTTGCCGCAAACGCGGCGTCGCGGAATCGTTTCTGGCATGGCCACAGCCAATCGTCAAAAGTCTGCACACCAATCTGCTGCTCTACGTAGCAGGCGGAATTCCACTCAGCTTTATCGTTGGAGCTGCCAGTCGACTTGACGACGGGGCAAGTGCGGACACGATCGGCCGCCTGGCGTTTGTGAGTTTCAGCCTGTTGCTGGCGGTGATGCTGCGGCGGATCGTGCGTCCGTCCGGGGCGGTCATTGGTGATCTGTTGCGATCGAACCCTGGCTCTCTGATGTATCGTCTGCGATGGCTGTGGTATCCGCTGGCCGTCGGCTCGCCGGTGTGTCTCGCAGTTCTGGCATTGATGGGATACCAATACACGGCCGAGCAACTGATGATTCGGTTACAGTTGACACTTGTGCTGTCAATAGTTCTTGTGATTACGTACACGATGCTGATGCAGTGGATGCTGGCAGCAAAACGAAGTCTGGCGATGAAGCAGGCCCGTGCTCGTCGTGCGGCGGCTCTGGCGGCGGCACAGCGAGAAGCGGATGAGGATGGAACGTCAAGCAGTCCGATCCCCGCCGTTGAACCGCCGCAGGTCGATCTTTCCTTGTTGAATCAACAGATGCTGCGTCTTGTACGCGGCACGGCCTGCGTTCTGTTCTTCACTATTTGCTGGGGTATCTGGGGGCAGGTCTTGCCAGCATTGCAGGTGTTCAGCAAGATCGAAGTGTGGTACGTTGAAGTGGAAAAAACAGTACGGCCAGTCGGAAATCCAGACGGCGCGGTGGTCCAGACGACGACGCGAACGGAAGTGGAGCCTGTGACCCTGGGCAATCTGCTGTTTTCAGTCGTCGTATTTTCGATGGCTGTTCTTGCCAGTCGAAATCTGCCTGGATTGCTGGAACTCGCCGTACTGCAGCGGCTTCCGATGGATCATGGCGGTCGCAACGCAATCACAACGTTGTGTCGTTATGCGTTTATGCTGACAGGAGGAATCATCGCCTGCAACACAATCGGTATTCGCTGGGGCAGTGTGCAATGGCTGGTCGCAGCGCTGACTGTGGGGCTGGGATTTGGGTTGCAGGAAATCTTTGCGAACTTTGTGTCGGGGCTGATTATCCTGTTTGAACGACCGGTGCGAATCGGCGATGTCGTGACGATCGACAATGTTACGGGCAGTGTTTCGCGAATTCAGATTCGTGCAACCACGATTACTGACTGGGATCGTAAAGAGTACATCGTTCCCAACAAAGAATTCGTGACCGGTAAGCTTCTCAACTGGACTTTGTCTGACAAAACCAACAGGATTGTGGTAAAACTCGGTGTCGCTTACGGGACTGACACTGAACGGGCGATGTCGCTGCTGCAGGAGATTGCGGATGAGCATCCACTGATCATGAAAGATCCTCCGCCCGTCGTAGGATTTGAAGGATTTGGAGACAGCACTCTGGATTTAGTGTTGCGGTGTTTTCTGGCGAATCTCGACAATCGACTGAAGGTCACGACACAACTGCACGTGCAGATTGATCGCCAGTTCAAAGACGCCGGCATTGAAATCGCATTCCCGCAGAGGGATCTGCATATTCGTTCGCTGCCACCGCATTTTGGAACGTCAGTAGCGGCGCAGGACTTGTCGGAAGAGCAATCCGATGAAATGCGAATGCAGGCGTCACCGAGTAAGAAGTCCGCGTAGTGCGGATGTTGATTCCGCCATCAAGATTTCGGACAGGAAAATGGAATTCCGGTAGAACAAGGACAAGAAACATCGCAAATTTTCCTGTCTGTTTCTTCGCGAGAATCTTCCTCGACGGTAATCGTTCTGGCACCACTGCTTTCGGCAGTAGGCTCTATTCGTCGGGAAAATCCTGTCCGGATTTTTGCGCCAGCGGGTCGGACGCTGAAGCAGGAGTCAGTGCTTTACCGGATGGTGCGACGAAGTCTTCCGGAGCGCGGGGTGACCCGGATTTGGCCGGGGCGTTCAGACTGTTCTCCACCGCAGCCGCTGGATCACCAAGTGGACTAAGCGGTGAACCCTGCTCCGAATTGTTGGCCCGTGGCATCAACAGTGGAAACGCAGGCAGTTCAGTTCCATTTACGCCTGGCGCTAAACCATCACGAGCGCGTTGCAGACTTTTCGCGCCCGGATTGAAGATCGCGGGATTCAGTTCGAACGCGGCGGGCGTCAGATTCCGCAGCCATTTGTCGTTGTCGCCGAATTTCCAGGCATCGTTCTGCCATGCAAACTCCGGCAGAACTTCGGCATTTGTTTCTTCACTGTCTGCACGATCATTCCAGTTGCGTACCCAATCCGCGAAATCGCGCCGACGCGGAGCGTAATCCAGAGCTGGCGTTTCGATCTGCCAGTAGATCTCGAAACCATCATACAGGTTGTCGAATCCGTTCCATGAAACAAGTTTCTCAAGATCTTCGACCATACTGCTGCCGTCAGTCAGGATCAGGCGTCGATCTGATCCCTGTGCCGCAAAGACACAGGCTTCGCTGCCCATGGACAGGCGAGGAATCAGTCGTTGTGAGCCGCCTGGCCGCAGACTGTCGGTATCGTTGATATTCAGCATCGGGGCAGATGTCAGACAGGTTACGTGTTTCAGCAGGACATCAACGATACCTCTGGCCGATGGAATGGAGGAGTCACCCCTGTTGTTGATGAAAGACCCACTGAGTGCCATTCCGCAATCACGGAGGCTAATTCGTCCGCGAGCCTGCCCTGCAATCCGGAAGCCATCGGATTCTGCACGACAACTGACGCGGTTCAGCGAGATTTCGGTTTTACTCACCGTCTCGGTCTCCGGCCCGGACGTCTCACTCACAAGATCGAACAAGGCTGCTGGCTGACCGACGGAATTTAAGAAGTCAATCGACACATTGGAAAGCTCAATCTTATTCGGCCCGGTGCAATGAAATAAACTCCAGCGATCCGCAGCAAAGTCGTCGCGTGCGACAACTCTCAGATCCAGATCCAGAAGTGTCAGTTTGCCGTTGCTTCGTAAAGAGATCATCTGTCCCGGCGATACCGTGCCCTCCGGAACACCTTCAAACACCAGGGTCGGTCGAAAGCCGTCCGCACTGCGGATGATCAGATCCATTCCGACAACTCGCACGGGTGGTTGAGTCGGCAGGTCGTCAGGATATCCGTTGTACTTCAGGAGAATGGCGTCACCGGATCGAGCGTCGGCAACGGCTGCTTTCAACGTTCGGAACGATGCTGTTGTGCCAGTCGATCGCTGCAGCACAAATGGTCCGGCAGGCACGGCAACGTTTGTTTCTGCGGTCGGATCTGGTGGCTTCACCAATCCGATTCGCACCATGGCAGAACCTAGCGGGCCGAGAATTGGAAAACCAGTCTGTTCGAACGGCAAACTTGCAAGCCCTGACGCAGCGGACGAATCTTTGCTTGTGTTCATTGAACCCGCTGTCGCAACGGTACCGACTGTTTCCGGAACAGTTGATCCGCCTGTTGATCCACTCGGCAAAGTCGTCACGGGATTAGTGACCGGCGATGACGACGGACCCGTGGTTTCCGGCGCTTTCGTGACGGACGTTAACTGCTCGACCGGCGTCCCGATGTTTCCAGCCTCAAAACTATCGTCGGCAACGTCGGCAGTGCGGGGAATCTGATGCAGGAAAACCGCAGTCAAACAGATCAGCAGAACCGACACAAAGACCCACACTGCGCCCAGCGGTTGTCGGTTTCCTGCGGGACTGAGTTTTCTCCAGACGATGCCTTCAGCCGGCACGCTCTGCAGGCCAAGAATCTGCGCCATCTGAATCAGGTCTTTGAGCAACAGACCGGGAGCCTGGTAGCGGGCGTCGGGATCATTTGCCATCATCTTGCGCATAATCGCGGCAACCTCTTCCGGAATGCTGCTGTTGAAGGTTCGCGGATCAGGCGGTGATTTCCCCTGATGATCGAGCAACTTCTGCAAGGCAGTGCCTTCCGGATATGGAGGTCGTCCGGTCAACATGTGATACATGGTGCAGCCCAGCGAATAAATGTCGCTGCGCTCGTCTGCGTTCCGTGGATCTCGCGCCTGTTCAGGAGCGATGTAGTCAAACGTGCCGAGCGTCGTTCCATCGACAGTGATGTCGCCAATAGAATCCGTCGTTTCGCGTCGAGCCAGTCCCAAATCGACGACCTTCACGCGCCCGGAAGTTGTGAGCATGATATTGGATGGTTTGATATCCCGATGTACAATCCCGGCGGCGGCGGTGTGATTCAATGCCAGCGCGATCTGGATCGCGTAGTTGATCGTGTCTGTCGCGCTGATCGGCCCGCGTTCGACGATCACGTCACGGATTGTGCGACCGCTCGCAAATTCGTAAGCAATAAAATACATCCCGTCCTGACTGCCGGCGTAGTAGACTCGCGCGATATTGTCGTGATTCAATAGAGCACACGCCCGGGCTTCATTGCGAAAACGCGCAATCAGCGACGCATCCTGCGAGGACGAGGGATTCAAAATCTTTAACGCCACGTCGCGAGCGAGCTCCAGGTCGGTGGCTTTGAACACGGCTCCCATTCCGCCCGAACCAAGTCGCCCGGTAATCTCGAAATGCGCCAGACGAATGCCGACTTCCTCGCCTTTGAATACGCCGTTGGATGGAAACAGTCGGTTTCGGATCTCGTCGCGCGAAGTCGGCGACGGTGCCGCTTCCTGCTTCAACTCCGCCCTTGGCTGTTCGGGCGAACTAATGACCGTATTTTCATCGTCGGCCACCAACGGCCGTTCCGAGAGCGGTACGCGCGACGTAACGGCAACGGGTTCCGTTGCTTCATTTGCACTAAGTTGTGTCATCGTTGCACAAAACAACGCCGAAAAAAAACATGCTGCATCGCGCAAACCTCGCACAATGCCAGATCCAGACGTACTATGTTAGTCCCAGTTGCGCTGCGAGTCAAAGACTGCCCGGACATACGTTCAGCGTCTGACCTGCGAATATGCTAACCAAACCGCTACGATCCACACGATTGACGTATCTGTGATACATTTCGGGCCGCCAATCGATTGATGATCGGCGAGCGGAGCGGCGTCAGCCTTCCGAGGCACCAGCGTGTCACGCGGTGGACTAACACCAACCGCGCGCCAGGAAACGACTGTCGCGACAGAGTTTGTTGGAAAAAGGGACCAGAATGTTCGGTAATCGGCAGCCAGCCTTCTTACCACTGTTATGCCTGCTTGCGACGTGTTTTACGTCTCCATTGAATGCTGTCGCAGATGAGGGTGTCGACAAAATTCGCCAGCGCGGGACTTTGATCTGGGGTGCCGATCAGGAAGGTGGCGGTCCGTTCATTTATCCGGACCCTTCCAATCCTGAGCAACTGATCGGATTTGAAGTCGAACTTGCCCAGTTGATTGCCGAACACTTTGGCGTGAAGCCCGTATTTTTTCAGGGACAATGGGACAAACTCCCCGATCTCCTGGATCGCGGCGACATCGACCTGGTTCTGAACGGTTATGAATGGACCAGCAATCGAGCCGCGCGGTATGGCGTTTCGATTCCTTATTACATCTTTGAACTGCAATTGCTCGGACGTCTTGCGGATGACAGTCTCAAGTCCTGGGACGATTTGCTTACGCCGATCAATGGACGCAAGCGCAAGGTTTCGCTGCTGGGTGGTTCTGCGGCGCAGGATTACATCGAACGATTTGGCGGTGAGGATATCGAGGTCGCATTGTTTGAAGGTGCGACCGATGCGATGGATGCGACGGAGCTTGCATTGAGTGGCATTGATGCCAACCTGCAGGATCTTCCGATCTGGCTTTTCTATGGGAAAGGATTTCCTCAGCTTCGCCCGATCGGCGCACCAGTAGGACGCGGCTACTACGTCGCGATGACGCGCAAGGTCGATCAGGATCTGCTTCGTGCTGTAAACGAGATTCTGCTGGCCGCGCTTCAGGACGGCAGGTTGCACAGGATTTTTGCGAAGTACGGGATCTGGAATGAAACTCAAATGTTTCGCGGACTGGAGACCGATGAGTCCGGAAGCTCTGTCGGCATTCCCGACCCGGCAGCAGCGAATTCAGAAACTGATGACGCGACAGAGGTTTACCAGCCGTCCGGAGGCTGGGAAGTTGTTCGAAAACGCGGCGGACTACTGGTCAAGTCGGCGGGGATGACGGTTCTGCTGTCCGTCACGTCCATGCCGATTGCCGTCTTGATCGGCCTGCTCGTCGCGCTGACTCGGCTGTACGGTCCGTGGTATCTGGGAAAACCGGCTGCGATTTATGTTGAGATTGTGCGAGGCACACCACTGGTGCTGCAGTTGTACTTGATTTACTTTTTGGTGCCAAAACTGCTTGACATCCTGTTTCCCGGTATGGAGTTGACAATCAATGCGTTCGCAGCAGCCGTGATCGGACTCGCCATGAACTATTCGGCATATGAAGCGGAAATCTATCGCGGCGGTATTCAGTCCATTCCGCGCGGTCAGATGGAAGCGGCGATTTCGCTGGGAATGTCTCGCAGTCTCGCCTTGCGTCGCGTCATTATTCCGCAGGCAACTCGACTTGTCCTGCCGCCGATGACCAATGACTTCATCGCCTTGTTCAAAGACACGGCTGTGTGCTCGGTGATTACCGTCGTTGAATTGTCGAAACAGTATTACATTCAGGCACGCAGCGCGGGGGCAATTGTGGAACTTGGATTGCTGACCGCACTTCTTTATCTGGCGATGAGTTATCCGTTGTCGGTGCTGACAAATCGCATGGAGAAAAATCTGAATTTGGAGCGACGCGGATGATCGAACTGACTCAGATCGTCAAACGGTATCAGCAGCATGAAGTTCTGCGAGGTGTCAGCCTGACTGTTGCCGATGGTGAAGTCTGCGTCCTGCTTGGCCCTTCAGGTGGCGGCAAGAGTACATTGTTGCGGACTATTAACGGACTGGAGTCGTTTGATTCCGGCTCGATTCGAGTGAGCGATATACTGCTCAATGCTGCCGCCGGGCCGGAACGAGAGGCAGCTCTACTGCAGATTCGCAGGCGCGTTGGCATGGTATTCCAGCAGTTCAATCTGTTTCCTCATCGTTCCGTGCTGGAAAACGTCACTGAAGCACCGATTCACGTGTTGAAGCAACCTCGTGATGTCGCTGTGCAGAATGCCAGAGATATTCTGGCTCGTGTCGGAATGGCAGAGAAAGAGCACGCTCGTCCCGGATCATTGTCGGGAGGTCAGCAACAGCGAGTCGCGATCGCACGGACTCTCGCTATGAAACCGGAAGCCATTCTGTTCGACGAGCCTACCAGCGCTCTGGATCCTCGAACAACCGCCGAAGTGATCAGCGTGATGACCGACCTCGCCGCCAGCGGGCAGAGAATGATCGTGGTCACGCACGCGATGTCGTTCGCTCGCACAGTCGCGCATCGAATACACATTTTACATGCCGGTCGGATTGCTGAATCAGGTCCGCCCGAGCAGATCTTCGGGGATCCGCAGGAAGCTGTCACACGAGAATTTTTGTCTGAAGCGGCCAGCTAAACTTTGAGCGGTCGGATCTGACGTCACTGTCGGCGAGTGGGGGGACGTCAGACCCCTGATGAAACAGCTCTAACCGTGGCGAGTCCTGCTACGACACGTAAAGAACGAGCGATCCTAAAGAGTGACTTCCACGCGCACACCCACAACAATCGCGTCGCGTTCAAGACCGTATGGCCGAGTGATATACTGCAAGTCCGGCTGGACGTTGAACCAGTCTCTGATGCGGGCCTTGTAGAAAAGTTCAACTGCGTGTTCGTTTGTCTGTCCGATCGAGTCGGTCAGGGCAGAACTGAAGTCGATCAGGGTGAAGCCCAGACCCAGTGTGTCGGAATCGTGTCCGGGCAGCAGTCCGCGATAGACCAGTCCACCGCCGTAACTGATATCCACCTGATTGCGGTCGGACGGTGCCCAGCTGAACTGGAAGAATGTGCCAAGTCCCTGCTCTGCGTCATCCGGCTCCACGAGCAACATCTGGTCAATCGTGGTGAATAAGCCGTAGTTGCTGCTGAAGGATGTCGGGCCAGTGAGCGACACGGTATCACTGCCGGTACACCAACCACCGATGCGAATCAGCGTGAGCAGCGCGTCTTCATCGTCGGCGAAGGGTTGATAGTCCAATTGCCCGATGAAGAACAGACCACGGCTGGTTGTATTTGACCACCATGCTTGACGGTCAGCTCCATGATCATACACGCCGCCACCCCATCTGACCTGACTGCTTGGTTGATAGAGCGCCGTAACTCCCAGTGTTTGATAAGGCCATGTAGGCAAGGGAATATTGGCGAGCGTGATGAACGATGAATTGATAAAGTCGCCGCCGAGATCAGCGAAGGCAAAGTTTTCATTCGCGTCCTGTCGTACCATCGTCACAATCAACAGATCATCATCAAATCGATGCCGATACCAGTATTCCCCCAGTTGCGTGAAGTCCTGTACCAGGCCGGTATCGATTGAGCTGTAATACTGTCCGTCGCCGACGAAATCCTGCGTGAGTGTGCGGCCATGAGTCTGTTGCATGTAGACGGAAAATTCTCCACCCTGCCACCAGTCGGCAAGTTCGGTGTCGAATTTCAGTGTCAGATCCAGGTTGCCGCGATACCGCGTAGCTCCCTTTGTCGATTTTCCGCCGCGAGCATTGTTGAACACTTCACCGGTGTAGAAGTATTCGGCGCTCAACGGCCCACGGGTATGCCAGCGCTCGCCGAACAGCGTCGCAGGCGGACCCTCCTCAGCACTGGCGTCGTCTTCGTCTGAGTCTTCGTCTGAGTCTTCGTCTGAGTCTTCGTCTGAGTCTTCGTCTGAGTCTTCGTCTGAGTCTTCGTCTGAGTCTTCGTCTGAGTCTTCGTCTGAGTCTTCAGGCGTTTCAGCCGCGTCAACCCCTGGTTCCTGCTGCTGCTGCGCAGCGGGTTCCGCGTTCGCGACTGAAGAACTACCAACGTCAGACGTTCTTGAGATTGATCGAATTGGGTGGCGGGAAGGCTTTGACTGGGTATCAAGCGGAGCTTCATTCTTATTTCGGTCGAGTCGTACATTGCGGAGAATTCCGAGGATCGGTTCGGCGCAGGCACGTTGCGGGATTGCTACGTGAGCTAGGGTTGCAACCGTTGGCCAGCCGTCGAGTCCCGAAAGTCTCTGCAGCAAAAACGCAGTGAGTGAAGATCCGAGAGAGTCATAATGTCCCTTCGTAACCAAACCGCCATACTGCTGATCGGGCTTTCGCTAGCCTTCGTGATCAGCACCTATGCCGTACAGGTACTGGT
>Ga0105047_10002606_pt1 | contig 32098 bp, 23 predicted proteins | sample MAT04_FD_78384 | JGI IMG/M metagenome (GOLD analysis project Ga0105047, IMG submission 78384) | Freshwater microbial communities from Lake Fryxell liftoff mats and glacier meltwater in Antarctica - MAT-04 (megahit assembly) | ecosystem: Environmental > Aquatic > Freshwater > Ice > Liftoff... | reverse complement strand
TTCTCTCGGGATGAACGGAAGGTTCTCTCGGGATGAACGGAAGGTTCTCTCGGGATGAACGGAAGGTTCTCTCGGGATGAACGGCCGCTGCTGATCAGCCGCCTTTGGGCGGAGCCAGCTTCGACGGCTTCTTCGACTTACCCTTCGGCGGCGCCGTCTTCACCGCAGGCTTCGGCGGCGGCGGCACCACCACTTCGACCACTGGAATCCCGGCATCGAAGACCTCGACCTCGACCACGGCGCCCGCATCGGCGACCTCGAGCACCACTGGGGCCACGCGCACCGGCGGAGGCGGGGGCAGCTCGACCTCTTTCGCCCTCCGCATCGACGGCCCGTAGAGCGCGCCGCCCGCGATGAGCCCCGAGAAGACGAGCATGCCCAGCGCGGTGAGCACGATGCGCCGGCGCCGGCTCTTGTAGATGGCGAGCACCTTCAGCGCCGCGCGCGCCGAGTTCGGGCGGTCTTCCGCGCGCGCGCTGACCATCAGGGTCACGAAGTCCGTCATCCACTCGGGCACTTTGCCTTCGGTCGCGACCTCGCCCGGCACGCCGCCGTAAAGCGCCTCGTGCAGCACCACGCCGATGCCGTACAGGTCGGACAGCGGGCCGCTTTTCCCCCAGCGCTGCTCGGGCGCCATGTACCGCAGCGAGCCGAGAATCGCCGCCGACTCGGTGAGCGTCGACTGCCCGTCGAACCGCGCGATGCCGAAGTCGCAGAGCTTCGGGCCATCGGCGGCGAGCAGAATGTTTCCCGGCTTGATGTCGCGGTGCACCAGGCCAGCGTCGTGAACGGCGACCAGCGCCTCCAGCAGCGCGCGCGCCAGCTTCTCGGCGTCGACCGTCGACATCCGGCCCTTCTTCAACACCTCGCGAAGGTCGGCGCCGTCGATGCGCTCCATCGCGTACCAGCAAAAGCCGCGCTCTTCGCCTTCGTCGAGGATGCGCACCACGCCTTTGTGGTTGATGGCGCGCAGCGCGTGCGCCTCGCGGCGAAACCTCTCGCGAAGCCCCGGCTCGGCGGCCAGCAGCGGCGAGAGCACCTTCACCGCGACCTGAGCTCCGGTGGGGCCCGTCGCTGCGTAGACGGCGCCCATGCCTCCCGCGCCCAGCGTGCGGTCGAGCTTGAAGCCACCCAACGTCTCTGAGGCCAGGTCGATTTGCGGCCACAGCCGCGCCTGCCCGGGCGCGGTGTCGATGCCCGTCAGGTCGACCACCACCCCGCACTGCGTGCAGCCCGCGGTCTGGTTCGCGCCCGGAGGCGGCAACGGCGTGCGGCAGCTGGGGCAGAGGAAGTTCATTCGAGCCAGTCGATGCCGTACTCCTGAAGCTTCCGGTCGAGGGTCGGGCGAGAGATGCCCAGCTGCTCGGCCGCCTTTGCTTTCACGCCTCGCGTGCGACGCAGCGCGAGCTGAATCTGTTCCCTTTCCACCGCGCGGATCAACTCGTCCAGCGTTCCGGTCTTGGTTTCACTCGCGCGCGGCGCGACAACTTCGGGCGGCAAGTCCGTAAGCGTCAGCGCCTCACCCGCGCGCAGCACCCAGGCCCGCTCGAGCGCGTTCGACAGCTGCCGCACGTTGCCCGGCCAGTCGCAGCGGGTCAGCGCGTGGGCGAGCTCGGGACTGAGTTCGACGTCTGCTCCTCCCGCGTGGCGCTTCAGCAGGCGCTTCGCCAGCGGCACGATGTCTTCTCTGCGTTCGCGCAGCGGCGGCAGGGCGATGCGCACGACGTTGAGGCGCCAGAACAAGTCTTCGCGGAAACGCTGCTGCGCCACCTCGGTCTCGAGCGACTTGTTCGTCGCGGCCACCACGCGGACATCGACGGGAATCGGAGCGCGGCCTCCGACCCGCTGCACCAGGCGGTCTTCGAGCACGCGAAGCAGCTTCACCTGCTGCGCCAGCGGAAGCTCGCCGAGCTCGTCGAGGAACAGCGTGCCACCGTCGGCGCGCTCGAAGACGCCAGCGTGCGCGGCGAGCGCGCCGGTGAAGGCGCCCTTCTCGTGGCCGAAGAGCTCGGACTCGACGAGCTGCGGGGAAATGGCGCCGCAGTTGACGGCGACCAGCGGGCCTTTCGCGCGCGCGCTGCTCTGGTGGATGAGGCGGGCGATGACTTCTTTGCCGGTGCCGCTCTCGCCGGTGATGAGCACGGTCGAGAGTGAGCGGGCCGCGGCCTTCGCGACGCGCACGGCCTCGCGCATCGAGGCGCTCTCGGCGACGGGCGCGTCGACTTCCGGGGAAGAGACCACCGGCCGCAACGCATTCGCGGCCGCCGTCACGAGCACCGTCGCCAGGGCGAGCTCTTGAGAGTCGAACTCGCGGGTGCGGGTGGCGAAGACGACTCCGAAGGGCTGCCCTTCGCGAAGAAGCGGAGCGGCCAGCACGTGCGCGCGCGCCTTCAACACCCGCGTGGTGTTCGCGTCGGACGATGGGCGGCTCTGCGGCTCGTTGGCGGCGACGGCCTTGAGCGACCGGAAGCAGAGGTCGGCCAGAGGTCGGCTGCCCGAGACGCTGGTGCCGTGCGGGGTGGCGATCCACGGGAGCAGCGCGCCTTCGGGTGAACGCAGACAGACGGCGACCTGTTCAGCGCGAAGGCCTGAGGTGAAGGCTTCGGCGAGCGCGGTGGCGGCTTCGGCGCGGTCGGTGCTCAGCGAGGCGCGAATGAGCAGGCGGCCTGCGGCGGCGAAGTCGGCCTCGCTCGCGTCGGCGGCTAAGATGGTCTGCGCGGGGGCCGCGTGGCTGAGGATGAGCGTCGACTCGCCATCGACGGCGCGAAGGGCCTCGAAGTCGGGGGCGTACGCGACGACGGTCGAGCCGATGCCGACCTGGTCACCGGTGACGAGGGTGCGGGGCGCGGTGAGGCGCTCGCCGTTCACCCAGGTGCCGTTGCGCGAGCCGAGGTCTTTGAGGATGACCGCGTCGCCGTCGCGCTCGAAGGTGCAGTGCTCTCGCGAGACCTTCTCGTCGATGAGCTGAAGGTCGGTTTCCGCGCCGCGGCCGACGACCAGGCGGCGGTCGAGCGTGCGCGTGGTCCCTCGGCGCGGGCCGAACATCACGCAAAGCAGGGGAGCGTCGGGGCCGGCCACCGTCGCTCGACGTTACTGGGTGTCAACGCGGCGTGACATGAAGTGCGCCAGCCGACACCGGAAATGTTCCGTGCCGTTTGAGGCCGTCGTGTTTACCGAAGCGCCGCTCGACCGTGCGGCCCTCACCGGTGCACCGCGTTCGAGTAGCGTCCGCGACGACTTGTTCACCCCGCCACTTCCCGGCTCCTGCACCGCTCTTTCGCATCCATCTTCCTCACCTCGCTGCTGTGCGCATCTGGCAGTCGGGGCGGCACGATGCGCTGGCGCCCAAGCGCCCTTCTGTGTCGACGGCTACCGATGCCCGGAGTCCCGATGAAGACGTGGTTGATGGTCGTGGCGCTTGGCTTCTCGGCCTGCAACCCCGGGAAGACGAAGCGTGGCTCTGCGCCACTGCGCAGGTGCTGATCGGCAGTGCACCCGCAGTGACCGACACCGCGCAGGTCGAGAACCCCACGTTGATAGTGGTCGAGCCGTTGAAGGCCAGCGGCTCAAATGAAGGCGATTCCTATTCCGGCACACGCGCCGTGCTGGTGGCCGAGCCCGACCGCGTTCATATTTTCGACGCGCACCTCAAGCCGTGTGGGGCGGTGCCGGGGCTGAAGCAGCCGAAGGGAATGTGCACCGACGAGGGTGACCGGATCTACATCGCCGATTCGGGGAACAACCGGATTCTCCGCACGCTCGGCGACGGTCAGCTGGATCCGTCTTTCGGCACGGCGGGGGTCTTTCACCACGGCGAAAAACCTGACCCTCGACAATCGTTGATCGGCCTCGGGGACACCATTCTCCCCGCCGAAACGCGCGCCCCGCAGATCGCGTTCATCAACGGCGCCAGCACGCTGGTCGAGTGCTCGTTCGGGCCAGTCCCAGACTGTTCTTCGCAAACGCTGGCCTTCGAGCCGAAGCGGGGGGCGCTGCTCTCGATTACTGTCTTCAGCAGCACCACGAACAGCCTCACCACCTTCGACGGCAGGACGTGATGGGGATTGCGACCCCTCCGCCAGAGCAGATGCTGACCATCCACTGATCGAGGGGCCGGCCAGCGTCACCCAACGTTACCGGGTGTAACGCCGTGTGACGCCGCGAACCCCAGTCGACTTCGCAACCACTCGCCCCTGCTCGTCAAAAGGTGCCGCATGCGAGGTGCACAGCCACGGGCGCATGACGCTCGCGACGGTGCTGATGGCGGTGGTGGCAGCGACGGGAACCCACCAGCGGTGGACGACGGACAACGGGCCGATTCACACCTGGCGCGCGGGGGCAGCGGTGCCGTCGATGGTCGTTGTGTACGTGCACGGGTACCGCGACGACGCGGACTCGGCGTTCGAAGGGCACGGGCTGGCGAAGCAGTTCGCAGAGAGTGGAGTTGAGGCGTTGTTCGTGGTGCCCGAAGCGCCGCAGGGTCCACAGCAGCGCGTGTTCTGGCCCGACCTCGAGAGGCTGCTGGCCGAAGTCGCGCGCGCGCACGGTGTTCCGAAGGCGGACGCGGTGCTGGTCGTCGCGCACAGCGGCGGAACTCGGACGGTGAAGGCGTGGCTGTCGTCGCCGCGGGTGACGAAGGTCGTGCTGCTCGATGGCTTCTACGGTGACCCGAAGCCGTTCGACGCGTGGCTTCAACGCGACGTCGAGCTCGTGATGGTGGGGCAGGCCACGTACGCGAAGGCGGAGGCGTGGCTGCGCGCGTTGCCGGCGTCGTCGCGCGCGAAGGTGACGCACCACGCTGCCGGGTGTTCGCACATGGAGCTCGTCACCGCCGGGAAGTGGATTCCCCGGTTGATCACCGCGCCTCCGCAGATTCCGGCCGCGTTGGGCGCGGGCGTTTTCGGCCCTCTGTCGAGCGGAGCCGGCCCGCGTTACACCTGAGCGCTGTCCCGCGGTTCTCAGGGGTCGCTTCCAAGCAAGAAGCAGATTGGTGTCGAGGGCGGCCAGGAGCGCGCTCTCCGGGGCCATCAGGATCTGCTCCGTCGGACTCCGGGTTCGTCTCGTAGTCGTTACGGGGCAGACAGGCGAGGCATCCAACCCACGCAACTCACTTGCACGCGATCTTCAGCACGTACGCGTTGGTTGCAAGCGCGCTCATGTAGAGCGCTCCGTCGCTGTAGGCCAGGAAGACGCTGGTCCCCGCCGTCGCGTCGAGCCAGCACCCGAAGTCGTGACTTGGCTCTCGCTCCACGAGCCCGACCTGGTCGTGGATCCGATCATCCTGGGAGAGCTCGAGTTGAGGATTCTCCGGCTTTCGAACGGGCGTAAGCGCGCTTCACTCGAGCTTTGGTTCGCACAGACTGTGGGCACGATGCCGTGTCTTCCGTTTACTGCCCAGACAGGCAGAACCTGGGCCCGCCTCCTCTCGGAACTGCGCCGAAAGGGATTTGCGATGCCCATCAAAGACAGCCTGATCGCGGCGACGGCACGAGAACATGGTCTGACTGTTGTCACGCACAACACGCGAGACTTCAGGCGCGCCGGGGTGAAGCTTCTCGATCCGTTCGGTCTCCACTGACCGGTGCAATCGGAAGCTCACGCTCCGCAGACACTCGCAAGGCCGCCGCCAACACAGGTCTGATTCGGCGGACACGGTGCCGAGCGCGGGTGCGTACTTTCGGACCCGGTTCAAGTCGGCCACCTACAGCTGGCCCGACGGGTCGACGCGCTTGCGGCCATAGCTTTCAGTGCGGCTTCGCCGACCACCGGCGCACTTCGGCCGCGTGTTCTGCGCCGGCCGGCCCTTCGGCCGTAAACAGCGCCAGCGCATCCGCCGCCAGCGTGCGCGCCCGCCCCCGGTCCTGGCCGGCGAGCCAAAGCGATTGGGCGAGCGCGAACGATGCGTCGCCGGACTTCGGTTGCAGCTTCACTGCCCGTTCGAGGAAGGGCACCCACGAAGCCGTCACGGTGGCGACGGTTCCGTCGGGCAGCGCACCCCGAGATTCGTTGGGCTCCGGAAACCCCGGATGATTGAAGCCGACCCCGCGACGTACGCCGACGCACCGATTGGCCGATGGACCGCGGTCGGCACCTCGGTGGTGTGGTGCTACTCGCCGACGCTCTGCGGCTCCACCTGCTGGGGCGTGCCGACCGTCGACGACGTGAACGCGGTGATGCGGGTGTTCGACACCGGCGCTCCGTTCATAGCGCCGAAGTTCGACGTGGTGCTCGACGGCCGGGCAATCGTGACCGATGGCCTGGCGCGGATGGCGCTCGCCGGGACCTACGGGCACGAGTACTACCCGAGAAGCATGCCGACCGCGGTCGAGTGGATGCGGAACAACGGCGGCGCGCCTGACACCAAATTCCGGTTGTCGTAGTTGAAGGACTGAGCCGCTCTTTTGGCGCCGTTCTTCCGGTGAATGGCGCCTTTTGCCGGCGCGGTAGATTCATCGTCTAAACCATGCGAACCGCGCTCTTGCTGTGTCTGGCCCTGGTCTCTCCGTCTGCGTTCGCGCGCGACTGGTTCGTGCGCGCTGGCAGCAGCGGCGATGGCTCGCAGCTGCAACCCTTCGCAGACCCCTGGCAGGCGCTCGAGGCGTGCGAAGCAGGAGACCGCATTCACGTCACCGAAGGTCGGTACTTCGGGCGCCAGGATTCGGGCACCTGGATGATCCCTTATCCCCGGGTGCAGCTGCTCGGCGGCTACAACAGCGACTTCACCGTCCGCGATCCCTGGAAACACTTCAGCGAGCTCGTCTGGAAGGAAGGCTCGAAGAACAAAGCGAAAGGCGGGCGGATCAGCGGGAAGAACGACGACCACTCGGGCAGCCGCTTCGACGGCTTCGTCATCGACCTGCGCGAACAGAACACCTACGTCGACGGCGCGATGTCGCCCGGGCGGTGGGAGCCGACGCCGATCAGCCTGAATCATCCGGGCACCGTCATCGCGAACAACATCATCCTCAACGCTTCGTGGGACGCGATCAGCATCCGGCAAGGTGTGACGGTCGAGAACAACCTGATCATCAACGCGGTCAACGCGGGCGTGAACGTGTTCGACGGCACGACGCTCCGCAACGACACCAACACGCTGCCCGCGGTCGTCCGCAACAATACGATCGCGTTCACGTGGGACTACAAGAAACCAGGCGCGGGCGGGCAGCCAGGCAGCGCGATTCAGGTCTCGGGTCCGGTGGTCATCGAGGCGAACCTGATCCTCAACGCCGACAACCACGGAATCTTCGTCGCTGGGATCAGCAAGGACAAGCCGTTCAAGGACCCGTACCTCGCGCTCGAGCAGGTGGAGTCGGGCGACACGGTTCACGTCGCCGAGGGCGACTACAACGGGAAACTCAAGAGCGGCAGCTTCAAGATCGACGCGCCGTTCATCGCGCTCGTCGGCGGCTACGACGCCAACTTCACCGAGCGGGATCCCTGGAAGCACCCGACGCTGTTGCGCTTCATCCGCGACGAGAAGAACCCCTATGGGCAGGGCTACATCATCGAAGGACAGGCCGACCACCGCGGCGCCATCGTCGATGGGTTCGTCTTCGATCGCCGCGACTACAATCGGTACGACACGGCGAGCGGCGACATCCTGCGCGACAATTCGAACAAGGACGACGCGGTATGGCTCTTCTCGCCAGGCTCGACGATTCGCAACTGCGTGTTCGTGAACGGCGCTGGCGGCGCGATTCGGGGCAGCACCGCGCTGATCATCGAGAACAACATCATCATCAACTTCCTCTACAAGATGATTACCCTCGAGCGGGGCGACGACCGAACGCCCGCGGTGGTGCGCAACAACACGCTGCTCTTCAGCTGGAACCACAAGTTCGGCACCGGCACCAATACCTCGGGCTACGGGATCAAGTTCGAGACCGGCGCGAAGGGGATCGCCGACAATAACGTGCTGCACTTCATCGACAACCACGCGGTCGAGGTGTTCGGCGCCGTGGGCGACGGGGTGGTCACCAACAACGCCTTCGCCCACAACCTGTTCTCGAACTTTCAGACCTCACCGACGGGCCGCTTCATCGACGATGCGACGATGGGTCAGTTCAAGGAGGCCGGGCTCAAGGCGTGGGAAGGCAACGTGGTGATGAACGCTGACCTGCCGATCGACCCGGTGTGGTTTGAGCGCTACTCGAATCGCACTGGCGCTGTTCCGGGGAAGGTGACGATGGACGACTGGAACCAGCTGCGGCGGATGATGGGTCTGCCGACCATCGCCACCGGAGGCAGCGGGCCCACCGGCTTCGCGCCGATGTACGACTACAAGAAGGCGCTGCAGCTGTTTCCGCGCAACGACAAGGTGAAGGCGGGGGCGCGGCGCTTACAGTTGCCGGTGAAGTTCGAGGGCATCGTGCGCACCGAGCCGACGTACGAGTACCAGGCAATCGAGTGGTCGACGCTGAGCAGCCTGCCCGCGGCGCTCGAAGGCAAGCGGGTCAGCCTCACCGTCGGGGTGCGGACCCTCGACAACCAGTTCAGGCTGCCGATGGTGAACGCGGCCGACTTCACCTCGGTGAGCTTCGTGGGGCCGGACCTGGGCGGTACGCCCAAGCGCTTCTATTTGAAGAAGGGCACCCGGCATGAGCGCGTCGCGCGGCAGGCGAAGACGCTGAACCCCGGCGAGAAGCCCAGTGACCTCTATGTGCTCAAGGGCACGGTCTTCAAAGGCGGCGAGATCCTCGCAGACGCGCTCGATCGGCACGAGTAGTGGGTTGAGCTCGACCACCGCCAGCGCGACTGGCTTTGCTTGGGGTGCTGATCAGCGCAGTCGCGCTGGCGGCCGAAGACGATCCCCTGCGGCGCGCCCAGACCCACTTTCGCGCAGGCAAGACGCTCTACGACCTGGGCAAGTTCAACGATGCGATCCGTGAGTTTGCCGCCGGCTACGCGCTCGCGCCGCGCCCCGAGTTTCTCATCAACCTCGCGCAGGCCTATCGCCGCGCCGGCCAGCCCGAGCAGTCCAAAGAGATGTTCGAGCGCTACCTCGACAAGGCGCCGCGCGCGACGCACGCGAACGGCCCCAGGTGCGCGAGATGATCGCCGAGCTCCGCTACCCCCCGGGGCGAGGGACCCGCCAGGCGCGACCAACTTCGGGGGAGCAGTGCGGCTAAGGTCGCGGCCATGAGGCTCTGTCTCGCCGTCGTGCTGCTGGCCTGCACCGCCCACGCGTCGAACCCCACGCTGGCCATCTCGTACTTCGACAACAACTCGACCAGCGAAGAGTACGACGCGCTGCGCAAGGGCCTGGCCGACATGCTGATCACCGACCTGATCGGCGTCTCGGCGGTGCGGGTCGTCGAGCGCGAGAAGCTCAACCTGATCCTCGCCGAGCTCGAGCTCAGCCAGACGAAGGCGATCGACAAGACCACTGCGCTGAAGATGGGGAAGCTGCTCGCCGCGCAGTACGTGCTGACTGGCTCGATGACGATCGCGAACGACAATCTGCGCATCGACGCGAAGGTGCTGAAGATGAGCGACGGCTCGGTCGTCAGCAGCGAGAAGGTCGAGGGGCTGAAGAACGACTTCTTCGCCGTCGAGAAGGATCTCGTCGACGTGCTGGTGAAGGTGCTGCAGCTAAAGCTGTCGCCCGACGAGAAGAGCAAGCTGCGCCGCAACCCCACCCAGAGCTTCGCCGCGTGGAACACCTACTCGCGCGCGCTCGACGCGAAGGACAACGGCAACGCCGAAGAAGCGCGCAAGCTGTTCGCCGAGGCGATCGCGGCCGACCCGAACTACGCGGCGGCGAAGACCGGGCTCGAGAAGATGGGCGCCCTGCAGGAAGTCGCGCGCACGCAGAACGCCGCCCGGGTGGACGCGGCGCTAGCGAAGCTGAACCCGAAGAGCAAGACGTTCGGGAAGGACGTGTTCGAGCTCTCGATGAACCCCGGGCGCGACGAGCGCGGGGTCGCCCAGCTGATCGCCCTGCTGCGGCTGATCGTCGAGCGCGACTGGCGGCCGGTGTATGGCGAGGGCGGGTCGGCGATCTATCCCGAGACGCTCGCCCTCGAGGCGTTCTCGATGAACTACGTCTGGGACCCCGACACGGTCGAGTTGCTGCCGGTGGTCCCCGAGTACCTGCTGCGGAAATACCCGGAAGATCGGCTGCTCACGACGAGCAACATCGCCGACGACCCGAAGACGATTCAGAAGCAGATCGAGCTGAAGAAGAAGATGCCCGAGGTCATGGCCCGGGAGTGGACCAAGCGCGGCGAAGGCTGGAACAAGGCGCACCACGCCAATCAGGCCGCGGCGCAAGAGCTGTTCAGGCTGATCGCGAAGAAGCTGCCGAAGAAATAGCGGCTACTGGTACTGCGCTTGGGGGAGAGCTGGGCGCCCCGGGCCGTGTTCTGGCCGCAGTGACTACAGCTTCTTGAGCGGCGCCATCGGAAACACCGAAACGTAGTGCCCCTTCGGAGCGCTCTCGAGCACCACGTAGGTCTTGCCCACCTGGTACAGGTGCGCCGGGATCTTTCCGGTGTACGCATGCTCTTTCCTTCCGCCTTGATCGGGTAGCCGGGCTTGGCCCGTTCCGAGTCGAGGAAGCCCGACAACCCCGCCGAGACGGGGATCGCCTCACCGCCCTGCTTGAGTGCGGGCGCGATGAAATGCCACCGCTGCTTGATCCCGATGACCGCCTCGCGCCTCGACATGGCTGTGCTGAGCGGCGGAGGCCCCTCGGACCTCCAACCCCACACCCATCTCCTCGTGGACACCTGGCGACAGACGTTTGGCAACAGGGTTCCGAGTTCCACCGAAGTTCTCGAACAGGTAAGGCGGATCGCTCGGCGCTACTTCGCGACGCTGAGCAGGTTGCCGCCTGCAACCCAATACAGCCGGGTGGCATCCTGCGCGAGAGGCGCCGAGGTGAACGCAGTCCGAACGACAGGGACGGTGGCGCCTCCGCTCTTCGAGACGCTCAAGAGGCCTCCGTCGGCGTTGTAATTCGTCCAGTACGCGCGGCTCGAGTCGACGACGAGGTCCCCCGAGCTCGCCGAGGACGCGAGGAGCTGGATCGCACCGCCATCCAACGGAAGCCGCAGCACGCTGGCCTGATCAGCCCAGTAGACGCTGTCCGCATCGATCGCAATTCCCATCGGATTCGAACCCGCGTCCGCCGACACGAGGAGCTCCGGCGTGCCACCGACCAGCGCGACGCGAGAGAGGGTTCCACCTGCGGAGTTGGTCCAGTACGCCCAGGTGTCATCCAAGGCCAGTGCGAACGCGGGCCCTGCGGCGAGGGTGGTGACGGTGCCACCAAGCTTCCCGACCTTCTTCACCGCGCTGGTCGAAGTCCAGATCACACGCGTCGCATCGACCGCGATCGCCCACGGATAGTTCTCGCCGGTCGCCAGCGTCGTCGGAGTGCCGCCACCGATTGCGACCTTCATCACTGTCCCTCCCGGCTGGCTGAAGTTCACCCAATACACGTCGGTGCCGTCGACAGCGATGCCGCGCGCGGAGTTCTGCCCCGACGCGAGCGCGATCTGCGCACCGCCGTCGAGCTGCGCCTTCATCACCTTGTTGTTGGCCGTCCAGAAGATGTGCGTCGCGGTGACGGCGATTCCCCAGACGGTCGGCTGGTTGCTCGCGATCTGGGTGATGACGGGCGCGCCTCCGCCTGACCCGCCCGCTCCTCCGACTCCCCCGCCGCCACCGACTCCGCCACCACCGACTCCGCCGCCACCGACTCCGCCGCCACCGACTCCGCCGCCACCGACTCCGCCACCATCCGGCACGCCGTGGCAGAAGGCCTGGAGCTGCTTCGCGCAGACCAGTGCCTTCGCGTTCTCGGACGTCAGGTACGAGCACTCCATGCCGCCGAACTTCATCGTGAGTCTCTGCGTCGCGACATTCGTGCAGCTCATCCCGCAATCATTCGCAGTGCAGATGTCAGAGCCGCCCGCGCAACCGAGGAGCAACACACACACTGCGACAGGCGTGAGACGGAACATGGGAGCTCGCTTGAGAAGGATCGGGGGGAGGCAGCGTGGCGTATCGACGCGACCAAAAGCGAGTGGCTTCCATCGCTTCCCATCGCTCTCGAACGATTCTGACCGGCCTCACGTACAGAAGGCCGGTCTGGCGGACGTCTGACTCCCACTTCGACGCGTCGGGTGCGGAGGCATTGATCGTCGAAACGAAAGTGTTTCTGAACCCGATGGGCAGCTACGTGCCTTCGCGCAAAGCCGTTTCGGCGGTCGACCTCGCTTTCGGGCGCACCGGCTATCGCTCGAAGAGGGTCCGCTTGCCGCTGCAGGTTTCCCCCAGTGAGCCTCTACGCGCCTGTTCCAATGTCAGAGGAGGAACGGACGGCGGTCCCGACGAATCAGTTATCGAGTTGGATTCAAGAAGTCGGCACCAAGGTATCCGAGGAGCGATGGGCCATGTTCCTTCAAAGCGCACAGCGAAGGTGAAGGTGAGGAAGATCGAAGCGGCAAGGAAGGCACCCAGTGAGTGTTGGGCGTTGGCGCGGTTCGGGTAGCTACCAGGAGGGGAACGGCAGAGAAGTGGTGGCGACGCAGGGACGTTCGGCCGCACGACGATTCCCGGCGGCAATCCCTACTGACGCGCGCTATCCGCCGACCAACTCTTTGACGAGCTTGGTGAGGTACTCGAAGTCGAGCGGCTTATGAACGATGTACGCGGCGCCCAACCGGTTGGCGCGGTCGTGCGTCGTCGGCCCGGGGAAACCAGTCATCAGAATGAACGGAATCCCCCAGTCGGTGCGGCGCAGCTTGCTGAGCGCCTCGATGCCCGAGAGCAAAGGCATCTGCAGGTCGCTGATGATCAGATCCGGCGTGGTGGTCTCGAGCGCCGCCAGCAGCTCCTGGCCATTGGCGACCTCGTGCACCTGGTAGTTCAAACGGGTGAGCTTGCGCTGCAGCAGCCCACGGAGGTCAGCGTCGTCATCGGCGATCAAAATCTGGCTCACGGCTCGCCAATACCAAACCCTCCGCGCGTCAGGGGGTCGTAATCTGCACCGCCGCCGTCCACTGGCCCGGGCCCGTCGCGTTCACCGCCTGAATCCAGTACCGCGCGACGCCCGCCGGAATCACCTCGTCATCGAACGCCAGCCCCGGCACTTCCGCGAGGTACGCGGGCGGCCCCATCGCGAGCCGGCGGAACACCCTGTAGCGATTTGCCCCACCGCTTCCCGCCACCCACGCGAGGTGCACCTTGCCCGCGACGATGGTCGCGTTCGGATTGCTCGCGATGGGCAGCATCGCGCTCGGCGGCGCAGACACCTCGGGCGAATAGCTGCCCAACGTCATCACGTTTCCGCTCTGTCCCACCACATACGCCGACGCGCCGTTCGGCATCGCGACCGTGCACACCGTCTCGTAGAGGCTCGCCGGCGCGCACGCGGTCATGTACGGCCCGCCCTGCACCGTCGAGGTCCGCAGCGTGTACTGCGACGCACCCGCGACCGGCGCCCACCGCACCGTCACTGCCGCGTTGCCCGCTTCGATGGTCAGCTTTGGCGGCGGCGGCACCGCGTTTGTCGCCGTCACCACCGCAGTCGTCACGCTCCACGCCGAAGAAACCGCGGCCGCCATCGGCTGCACCGCATACCGGTAGGCCTCACCGTTCAACGCATCGTCGTCAAAGAACGTCGCCGCGGCCTGCGTTCCGACTTCGACCCACGGCCCCGTGCCCAGCCGGCGATGCACCTTGTACGCAGTCGCGACGGTGACGCGCGGCCACGACAGCACGTTGGCGTTGTTGCCGGCCACCGGCGTCACCACTGGAATCACCGGCGCCGAGCTCTGCGCGGTGAACATCACCTCAGTCGACGGGGTGCCCGCGCCACCCCCGCCGCTGGACGTCACCACCACGTACAGCGGCGTGCCGTTCGCCGGGGTCAGGTTGCAGTGGGTGTCCCCCATCGCCGTGCACGTTCCCGCGGTGTACGGGCCGCCCGGCGCGAGCGCGCTGGTCACGAGGTACGAGGTCGCGTCGGTCACCGCCTGCCACAGCACCGTCGTCGTCCCGTTTCCGGGTATCGCCGTCACGCCCGAGGGCGCCACCGGCACCAGCGTGCTCGCTACCCGCGCGCCGCTGCTCGGAATCGCCCACGCGCCGTCGCCGCCCGCGTTCGAGGTCTGGAACGCGTAGAAGTACGGAACGCCGTTCGCCAGCGGGTCGACGAAGCTGACCGCCGCCGTCGTCCCCGCAAGCTTCCAGTCGGTCTGCGTCGTGCGGCGGTACACGCGGTAGCCCGTCGCCGTCGGCACCGCATTCCACGCGAAAGCGACCGCCGTGTTGCCACCCGTGAAGGTCGCCGCCGGAGGAACCGCGAAGGTCGAGAGCGGCGTCGCGCTCAGCTCAGCCGACGGCGCGCCCACCGTGGCCGACGGGCCGGTGGCGATGACGACGACGTAGTACGCCGTGCCATTGGTGCCGCCGAGCACGCAGCGCGTGTCCGACGTGGCGCAGCTGGCCTGGTTGTAGGGGCCGCCGGCGGAGAGCGAAGAGATGACGTTGTAGCTGGCCGCGCCCGGCACCGGGTTCCACGACACCATCAGCGCACCGTTGCCTTGCGTCGCAGCGACGTTGGCGGGAACCGGCGGCGCGTACGGCGTGGCCCAGACCGCCGGGGCCCCGAGGTTCCCCCAGACGCTGCCGCCACCGGTGCCGACCGCCTGGATGGCGTAGTGGTAGGCGAGCGAGTTGGTGACGAGGTCGACGTAGCTGGGGCCGGTCGGGTTCGAAAGCTGCGCCCAGTCGGTCAACGGGGTGCGGCGATAGACGCGGTACGACATCGCGCCGGTGATGGCGGGCCAGGTGAGGCGAATGCCGCCGTTGCCGGAGACGAGGGTCGCTCCGGGCGCCAGCGGCAGCGTGCCCAGCGCGGTGGCCGAGACCTGGGCAGAGTTGGGACCTGGAAGCGTCGGGCCCTGCGCGCGGACGATGAAGTGGGTCAGCGTGCCGTTGGTGACGGTGACGTTGCAGCGCGTCTCGTTGGTCGCGACACAGGTGGCGCCCGAGTACGGACCTCCCGAGGTGGTGCTCGAGCTCACGACGTACGAGACCGCACCGGGCACGGGCGACCAGTTGATCATCACGCTGCCGTTGCCCGGCGTTGCCGCGACTCCCGTCGGAGCCAAAAGCGTCGTCGCCGTCTGCGCGATGCCCGAGACTTCGTTCGAGACCGCCGCGTTGACTGCGTTGTTCTGCGCGCGCACGACGTAGAAGTACGTCACGCCCGGCAGCGCGGTGTTGTCGAGGCCCGTGGTGCCGACCGCGGTGTATGGCCCGCCCGAGGTGGTCGACCGAAGGAGCGTGTTCGAGGTGTACCCGGCGCTGAGCTCGAACAAGACGGTGACGCCGTTCACGCGGCCAAAGGCGCCGGTGGCGATCGCCGGCCTCGGCGCGAGCGCGGGGCCGGGGGTGACGCTGACGGGGCTCCAGTCGCCCGCGTCCGTGCCGCTGACCGCCGCGACCAGGAAGTTGTAGGTGGTGCCGTTAGAGAGGCCGGTGAGCACCAGGTTGTTGGCGGTGACGCTGATGGGGCCGGTGAAGGCCTGGTTCACCGCGTTCTGCCGGTAGACGAGGTAGCGCGTCGCTGTGCCCACGGCCGACCAGTTGAGCTCAGCCCAGGTGTTTCCCGCGCTCGCCGTGAGCGCAGTGGGAGCAGAAGGCAGCGCCGACGACAGCGCGCAGGTGACCTCGGTCGAGTACGGGCTCGTGCCGCCCGCGATGACGGTCTGCACCACGTAGAAGTAGGTGGTGGCCGGGTTCAACCCCGTGTCGAGGAAGGCGACGTTGGTGACGTTCGCGACCTGGGTGAAAGGGCCCGCGGGCGTCGACGCGCGAAGGACGTTGTAGCTCAGCGCAGAGGTTACGGCGGACCACGCGAGAAGCGCGGTCGTCTTCGCGGCAAGCACGGTGACGTTGATGGGCGCGGCGGCGCCAACAGCCGAGGGCGTGAAGGTCAGCGGAGCGGAAGGCTCCGAGCGGCCGGACGCGGTGATGGCCGACACGGCGTACGAGTAGGCGGTGCCCAGCGCGATGGCACGCTCGGTGGCGAAGGTGGCCTTCGTGCTCGCGACATCGACGTACGGACCCGCAACGGCGGTGGCGCGCGAGAGGATGTAGCCGGTCGCTGCGGCGGTCGCCGTCCACGTCAGCGTCGCATCGCCGGCCCCCTGAATCGCGACAAGCCCGGTGGGAGCGGCCGACGCGGTGGTGAAGGTGAGCACGAAGTTTGCGGCCAGGGCGTTGCCCCCGAGGTCCTTCGCGCCAGTGGTGACGGTGAGCGTGTGCGCGGTCTGGGGCGCCAGCGGCGCAGCTGGCACGAAGGTGAGCAGGTCACCGGTGAGGGTGCGCGTGCCGGCGACGGCGCCGCCCGTGGTGGCGAAGGTGACGGTGGTGGCGCTGACGGTCGAAGGGTCCAGCGCCTCGCTGAAACGCAAGGTGAGGCCGGCCTTCAACGACACCGCCGCTTCTGCCGCGCGTGGGCGGCTGGTCGCGACGGTGGGCGCCGTGAGGTCGATAATCAACGGCGTCGCGGTGGCGACGTTCGACTCGGCGCTCTCTCCGCCGCTGTTCGCCGCCGTCACCACATACGAGTACGGGTTGCCGTTGCTCGGCCCGACATGCACGAAAGGCGGAGCGCCCATCACCGTCAGCTTCGAGCCGTGCGTCTTCGCCACCGTCGCGCTGGTCAGCCAGTAGAGGTGGTAGCGCGTCGCGCCGGCCACCGGCGTCCAGTCGAGCGTCACCTGCCCGTCGCCCGCGACCGCGGTCAGCCCCTGCGGAACGTCGGGCGTGATTTCGACGCCGCCATCGCCGCCCGAACCTCCGCCCATTCCTCCGCCCATTCCTCCGCCCTCGCCTCCTCCTTCACCGCCCGCCATGCCCGCGCCGCCGGTGCCTCCGCCTTTGCCGCCGCCCTTTCCTCCGCTGCCGCCCGCTCCGCCGCCGGTCATGCCGGTGCTGCCGCCTCCACAGGCGAGAAGAGACACCGAGGCTGCGAGCAGGACGAGGTGACGGAAGCGCATGGCTGGAAACTCCCCCGGGTAGAGTTGCCCGGCGGCGAAATACTACCGGCCACCGGGAACCGTCGTACCTTACTTCTAGATGCTCGCCGCCGCGCTCGCCCTGCTGCTGGCCCAGACCTGCCCAGGCTACGGCTCGGGCGCCGACGGCCCGTTGAACGTGAGCAGCGGCACGGTGCAGGTGAACCAGGCCTTCGCGCTCGCGGTGTCCGCGCCGGCCGGCCAGACGCAGGTGACGCTGGAAACGGGAGCAACGGTTGCGAAGCTCGGCCCCGGCACGCTGGTGTTCCTTCACCAGACTCAGGCAGTGACGGCCGATGGCCTGGGCGCGCCGGGTCCGTTCAGCATCACCGGCCTCGGGGTCGGCCGGTACGAGTTCGCGCGCGTGACGGCGGTGGCGGGCCAGACGCTGACGCTCGAGGCGCCGCTGGAACAGACGTTCGCCGCTCCGGGGGCGCAGTTGTTGACCGTGCCGCAACACAGCACCATCACCGTCTCGGGCGCGGGCTCGGGCTCGGGCTCGGGCTCGCTGGGCGGTGAGAGCGTCAACCTGGGCCCCCCTGCGGCGGTCGATTGAGAACGTGTCGACGGCCGGCGGCGGCGCGGCGTGCAGCGACCTGGGCGGCGGCGGTGGCGGCAACGTCGGCGAAGGAGGCAGCGGCGGGAAGCCGAACTTCGCCCAGCAGTTCGACCCGACCCGCGGGGGCGCGGCGGCGACGCGAACGAACGCGCAGGTGCTCTTCGGCGGGGGCGGCGGCGGTGGCTTCGGAGACCTCGTCAGTCAGGTGGCGACGCCCGGCGGACGCGGCGGCGGCATCGTCTTCGTGCGCGCGCGGGCGATGCTCGGCAACGGGCGAATCATCGTCGACGGGCAGACCGCGACGATGAGCCCCACCAACGGCGCCGGAGCGGTGGGGCGGCCGGCAGCATCGTCCTCGAGCTGAGTGCGTCGCTGTCGTGCGGCTTGCTCACGGCGCGCGGCGGCCGATGGCCAGGCGCTGGGTCCCGTCGAGGTGCTCGCGACAAGGCAGTGGGCGCCTGTGCCTCGACGGTGAGCTGCAGTCGGGCGAGCATGCATTGGTGGTGCAGGCGTTCGACGCGTCGGGCGCGGTGCTGGCCGAAAAAACGGTCGCCTTCCGTTCGAGGAGCCTGCCCCTGGTCGCGGGCTGCGGCTGCGGCAGCACCGGGTTGGCGGGCCTGGCGGCGTTTCTTGCCGTGGCCTTGACCCTGTTCAGGCGACCCCGTACAAGCGCGACGCCTTCGGGTGCCAAGACGGCACGCAAGAGGGAAGCTGGTGGAATTCCAGCGCGGTCCCGCCACTGTGACCGGGCAGCCTCGTAAGAAGTACGAGGCACGAGCCGCTTCAGCGTTGTCGCCACTTCGCGGAATCTCGCGGGGGAAGGTGGAAGCGGACCGCATCGCCCGGAAGCCAGGAAACCTGCCCCAGGGTTGTCGTCGACGTCGCCTTCTCTTTCCGAGCGAGAGAGCAGAGGGCCCCATGGGAAGAACCTCTCTTTTCCTCTGCCTGCTTTGCGCTGCGCCCGCGTTCGGACAGGACCCGGCCGTGCCGCTTCCGCCCGTCGACGTGCCGGTTCCCGACGCCGAGGCGGCCCCCACTTCCGTCACCCGCACCTCACCCAGCGGGCTCGTCACGCTGGTCGACACCAAAGCGCACCAGGGCGAGGCGAAAGACACGGCCGAGCTGCTCGCTCCCGTGCCCGGCGTGGTGCTGTCGGATGCGGGAGGCGTAGGCCAGCGGAAGAGCTTGTCGCTGCGCGGCGCGGGGTCGACCGGCGTGCTGGTGCTGCTCGACGGGATTCCGTTGAGCAGCCCCGGCACCAGCGTCGACCTCTCGCGAATTCCGTCGGTGCTGACCGAAAGGCTCGAGGTGCTTCGCGGCGCAGCGAGCGCACGCTACGGCCCCGGCGCGCTGGGCGGCGTCGTCAACCTCGTCACCCGAAGACCGACGCACGGCGTGCTGCTGGCGGCGGATGCGACATGGGGAAACTTCGACACCTTTCTCGCCTCGGCCTCTGCGTCTGGCGCGCTGTGGGGCGGCGATGGCCTGGTGCTCGTGCACGGCGCCCGCAGCAGCGGCGACTTTGGTTTCCTCTACGACACGCAGCCCGCTCTCGACGGCAACGCGCTGACGCCGATGCTGCGCCGCAACAACCAGGCGTCGACGGGCGGAGCGCTGCTGCGCTACCGCAGAGACCTCGGCGCGCGGTGGTCGGTGGACCTTCTTGGCGAGGCCGGAGGCGACGCGCGGCGGCTTGCGGGCACGGCGCAGAACCCGACGTCTGACGCTTCGCAGGACGCCGCACACGGGCTCCTGGGTGCGCGGGTGACGCGGCGATTCGAAAGCGGTGGAGAAGTGAGCGCGCTCGCCTGGGGCCGGCTCGAAGACTCGACGCTGGTCGGCAGCCCTTTCGGTGAAGGCCCGTGGCACCAGTCAGAAGGCGCGGCCGGCATCGACCTCGCGTACAGCCAGCTCGTCTTCACCCGGCACGGACTTTCTGCGGCAGCAAGCCTCAGCACCGACTGGCTGCGGGCACCCGGTGCGTCGAGCGCGTCGTGGGTCCGTGGCGGCGCGATGGTGGGTGACGAGGTCTTCTTCCTCGACGGGCAGCTGGCGGTGAATGCGTCGCTGCGCATCGACCAGTCGGGGCCCTTCACCGGCTTCTCTCCCCGCGTCGGCGTGCTCGCGCTGCTGCCGCTGGGCTTTGAGGTCCGCGCGAATGCGGGCCAGGCGCACCGGCCGCCCACCTTCCTCGAGCTCTATGTGCTGCAGGGGCACCTGTCGCCGAACCCGAACCTTCGTCCGGAACGCGGACTCTTCGTCGACGCCGCGGCGGGCTTTCGCAGCGAACGGGCCTTCGTCCAGCTGGGCGGCTTCTATGCGCTCTATGAAGACCTCATCACCTACGAGTACTACCCGCCGCTGCTCGCGCGCCCGTACAACTTCCAGGCGGCGCAGGTGATGGGGCTCGAGGCCGAGGGCACCGTCGAGCCGCTGCCGTGGCTGTCGCTGGCGGGCAGCTACACGCTGCTGTCGACGCAGAACCTGAAAGATGATCCGCGCTACTACGGCCGGCAGCTGCCCTACCGCCCGCGCCACAAGCTTCACGCCCGCGCGTCGGTGGGCCCGCGGTGGCTGCGCGCGCGCGGCGAGGTGCTGTGGCAATCAGAGCAATTCACCAACCGTACCGAGACGGTATCGCTGCCCTCGCGCGCGTATCTGAATGCGGGGCTGATTCTGCAGCCCATCACTGGCCGCACCACCGTGTCGGTCGCGCTCGAGCTGAAGAACCTGCTCGACGTCGCGAGCCAGGACCTCGACGGCTACCCGCTTCCTTCGCGCGGCGCGTACCTGAGCTTCAGCGTCGCGTGGGACGACACCGCCTCTTCGCTTCCAGTCATTGCTTCGCCTGGCGCTTCACCCTAGGAGCCACACCGTGAAATCATTCTTCAGCCTCGCCCTCGCGCTTTGCGGCGCCGTTCTGCTCACCGGGTGTCCCGACACCGGCATCATCTGCCAGGCGGGCACGGTGCGTTGCGGCCAGGGCTGCGTCGACAGCAACGCCGATGCGAAGAACTGTGGCGGCTGCGGCAGCGCGTGCCGAAGCGGCGAGGTCTGCAGCGCGGCGGCCTGTGTCTGCGCGGCGGGCACCTTCTCGTGCAACGGAGAGTGCGTCGTGCGCGACAACGACGTGAAGAACTGCGGCGCCTGCGGCAAAGCCTGCGCGATGGGCGAGGTGTGCGAGGCCGGAGCGTGCAAGCTCGGCTGCACCGCGTCGCCCACGTCGACGTTGTGCGGCACGTCGTGCGTGAACTTCGGCACCGACGCGATGAACTGCGGCGCGTGCAACGTGAAGTGCGAGAACTCGCAGAGCTGCCACGCGGGCCGTTGTACGTACGACCTGGTCGCCGCGTGTTTCTCGTCGGGCCAGGTGGTGGGGCTGCAGGCGTCGACGGAGTTCCGCGGGCCGGCCGAAGCGCTGGGCACGGCGCCGCAGTCGCTGGCCGCGTTGAATGGCGTGCTGCTGTCGTTGGATGGAATTGATCAGCGGCTGTACCAGGCGCGCCTGCGGTCGGTGGGCGGTCGCGCCTTCGCGAAGCTGCTCGAAGAGAACAAGACGGGCAGCGCGCCTAACCAGGTGGTGGTCGATGGACAGCGCGTCTACGTCGTCAACTCGGCGTCGGGCACGTTGCAGGTGCTGGGCGCTCCGACGGTGAACGTCGATGGCGGCGGCGAGGTCGGCGACGCAGGGATTTCGGGCGGCCAGGCGCTGACGACGCTGAGCGAAATCAACCTTGGCGCGAACACGTACCCGCAGGGCCTGGCGAAGGTCGGCAACAACGCGTGGATTCCTTTGTACGGCGGCTTCGGAGCGGCCAACGCCGGCGCCGGCCAGAAGGTGGTGCGCGTCGACGTGACCGACCCGACGTTGCCGATCGTGCGTGAGACCATCGACCTGTCGACCTTGAACCTGAAGCCCTTCGACGGTGGCTCGCCGGTCGCGCGGCCGTACGCGATTCTCGCGCGCAACGGCAACGTGTACGTGGCGCTGAACAACCTGAACGCGACGACCTACGTGCCCGAAGGTCCGGGCCTGCTCGCGAAGATCGATCTGCTCAGCAAGGCAGTCACCGTCATCGACCTCGGCGGTGACAAGTGCCTCAACCCGGGCTGGCTCGCCAGTGATGGCGTCAACCTGCTGGTCAGCTGCCTCGGAGCGGCCGAGTACAGTGGTGCCCCCGACTTCGCGTTGTTGCGCACCGCGAAATCGGGCGTGGTGCTGCTCGACACGAATGACCAGCGCCGGGGCACGTGGGAGCCGTCGTGTCCCGCGGGCGCCGATGGTGGCCCAGGCTGCACGCCGATTCTTCCCTCGCGCTTCACGGTGTCGAACGGGCGCGCGTACGTCGGCGACCAGAACGGCGGCCGGGTGTTCGTGCTCGACATCGTGGGCACGCAGCTGGTCGAGCGCCGCGGCTACTTCGGCGACGCGGGCCTGCCAATCTCTGCCTGCGCGCCGGACCCAGTGACGGGCATCGCGAACGTCAGCGACGTCTTCGCAGTTCCGTGACGAAGGCGCTGCTTGCGCTGGTCATGCTGGCGTCCGCGGATGCGGGCACGGTCTGGCTGGGGCCCCGTCTTCAGGCGCCGCCCCAACGCGTCGTCACGATTGCGCCGTCGCTCACCGACACGGTGCTGGCGCTGGGCAAGGGCGAATTGCTGGTCGGGGTGTCACGCTTCGATGAAGCGCCCGAGGTCGCGGCGTTGAAGCGCGTGGGCGGGTTCAATGATCCGTCGGTCGAGGCGGTCGTCGCGCTGAAGACCCAGCTGGTGCTCGTGCAGATGGCGCCGTCGAACCAGAAGCCGGTAGAGAAGATGGCCGAGCTCGGAATCTCGGTGCTCGCGGTGCCCCTGACGACGGTCGCCGACGTGCAGGAAGCGACGCTGCGCATCGGCGAGGCGCTGGGAGCCGCGGCGGAAGCGAAAGCGCTGGTGGCGAAGGTGGCGGCGGTTCGAGACGAGGTTCGGGCACGCGCGAAGGGGCGGAAGGCGGTGCGGGTGCTCGTCGTCTACGGCTTTCAGCCGCTGGTCGTCGCCGGGCCCGGGAGCTTCGCGCACGAGCTGCTCAGCGATACCGGCGCAGTGAACGTGGCGCAGGCGTCGGTGTCCGCGTACCCGGTGTTCTCACCCGAGGCCGCCCTGGCGCTGAAGCCCGACGTCGTGCTCGATGCCGCCGATGTCAGCACCGCGAAAGACGGGCTGCGCGGGCTGCTCAAGTCGGCGCGCTGGGTGAAGCCGAAGTCGAAGGACCTGCTGCAGCCCGGGCCCGGGTTGGGGCGCGGCCTGCTCGAGCTCGAAGGGCTGCTCTACCCGTAGCCGCGACTACCCCCCCCTAACGGCCCCCAACGGCCCGCCTCTTCTGGCCAATGCCCGAGGAAGCGGCTACGCCTTGCTCTTCAGCCCGTGCCGGCGGACGAGGCGGTGCAGGTAGGCGCGATCCATCCCGGCGGCGCGCGCCGCCTCGGAAATCTTCCCCGAGTGCGCCTTCAGCAGCGCCTCGACGTACTCGCGTTCGAACTGCTCGAGTGCCACGCGCCGCCCTTCCGCGTACGAACGCTTCGCATCGACGCGCGGAGGCAGCCCTTCCCGCGCCGTCTCGTGCGGCGTCAGCGGCGCCTGCATCAGCATGCAGCGCTCGATGTGGTTGAAGAGCTCGCGCACATTGCCGGGCCACGAGCCCAGCTGCAGCCGCCGCATAAAATCATCGCTGCGCATCGGCGCCGCTTCTTCCGCGGGTGGGGCCGTCGTGGCCAGAAAGTCTTCGACCAGGTCGGGGATGTCTTCGAGGCGCTGACGAAGCGGCGGCATGTTGACGCGCGCGACGGCGAGCCGGAAGAACAGCTCAGTTCGGAACTTGCTGTGATTGACGAGCTGCCGCAGGTCCTTTCGCGTCGACGCAATCAACCGCGCCCGCACCGCCACCACTGCCGTCGAGTTCGTCCGCCGCAGCTCGCCCTTCTCGAGCACCGGCATCAGTCGCCCCTGCAACCGCAGCGAGAGCTCGCCCACCTCGTCGAGGAGCAGCGTCCCCCACCCCGCTTCCTCGAACGCCGAGAGCCGCTGCCCATCGATGCCGAACAGCGCTTCTTCCAGCGCGGCGTCTGACAGCGACGCGCAGTCCACCGTGATGAAGGGCTGCAGCTTGCGCGCGCTGTTGGCGTGAATCTGTTCCGCGGCAGTCGTCTTGCCCGTGCCCGTCTCGCCTTCGATCAACAGCGGGCGGCTCGTCTCGGCCGCACGTTCCAACTGCGCAAAGCACGCGCGCATCACCGGCGAGCCACCGATGAGCGTGCCGAACTGGTCATTGCGGGAAAGCGGCAGGTCGCTCTTCTCGGCGAGCAGACGGAAGCTGATCGTCACCGAGTCGGCGAGCTTGATCAGACTGCCGTCGCGCAGAATCACCTCGCGCGCGCCGACGCCGTCGACCTCCGTCCCGTTCGACGAGCCCACGTCCTTCAGCCACGCGCCGTTCGCGTCCATGCCGACTTCGCAGTGGAAGCGCGACACCGACGGGTGGTCGATGACGAGGTCGTTGAGGTGGTGCGTACCAATCTGACAGCGGCCCGAGGAAATCTGAACGGGCTCGGAATTACCGTCGAGGCGCTGCAGCAAGAACCGCCGCAGGCCGGGCACCTCCATCGCTTTCTGGGCCTTCACCGTTCCGGCCGGACTCAATCGGCGAAGCGAGTTCGTCATCCCGCAAGGCGTAGCCGGCCGCGGGGGCTATGCGCAACGCTTCCAGCAGCACGACCATCAACTCTTCATCAACTTCGCATCACCGTCGGAAGGGTACCGTCCTCTGTAGAGGCCCCGAACGCGTGGATGAGCGCAGCGGCGCTCAGGCCGCGGACTTCGCCGGCAGCGGCGCGGGGTCGTAGTCGAGGTTCGGAGCGAGCCAACGTTCGACCTGGTCGAGCGGCATGTTCTTGCGGCGGGCGTAGTCCTCGACCTGGTCGCGGTTCAGCTTGCCGATGCCGAAGTACTTCGCTTCCGGGTGGTTGAGGTACAGGCCGCTGACGCTACTCGCCGGGAGCATCGCCATGCTCTCGGTGAGCTCGATGCCGGTGGTGGCGGTCGCGTCGAGCAGCTCGAACAGAATCGTCTTCTCGCTGTGGTCCGGGTTCGCCGGGTAGCCGGGCGCGGGGCGAATGCCGCGGTAGTTCTCGCGAATGAGCTCCTGGTTGGTGAACTTCTCGTCGCGCCCGTAGCCGCAGAAGTCGCGCGCGCGCTTGTGCATCGCTTCCGCCAGCGCCTCGGCCAGCCGGTCACCCAGGGCCTGCGCCATGATGGCGGAGTAGTCGTCGAGCTTCGCGCGCAGCTCGGCGGCGAACTTCTCGACGCCGTGGCCCGCGGTCACCGCGAAGCCGCCGACGTAGTCGATGCGCCCGCTTTCCTTCGGCGCCACGTAGTCCGAGAGGCAGAGGTTGAATTGGTCTGGCTGCTTCTCGGCCTGCTGCCGCAGCATGCACAGCTTCGCGCGAACCCTGGTGCGCTGAACGTCGGTGTAGAGCTCGATGTCGTCGCCGACCGCGTTGGCGGGGAAGAAGCCGATGGTCGCCGTCGCGGTGAAGCGCTTGTCGGCCTCGATGCGCTTGAGCATCGCCTGCGCGTCCGCGTACAGCTTGCGCGCCTCTTCGCCGACCAGCGGGTCTTCGAGTATCTGCGGGAAGCGACCGTGCAATTCCCACGCGCTGAAGAACGGCGCCCAGTCGATGAAGGGGATGATTTCCGCCAGCGGGACATCGGTGAGCACGCGCGTGCCGAGGAACTCAGGCACGGGAATGTCGATGTTCGCCCAGTCGAAGGGCTGCTTCTTTGCGCGCGCCGCCTCGAGCGAAATTTGCTTCCGCGCCGCGCGCCGGGCCGCGAAGTCGTCACGCGCGAGGGCCTGCTTGCGATTCACCTCGGCGAGGAACTTGGGCTTCTGCTCGGTCGACAGCAGCGCGCTGACCACGTTCACCACCCGCGACGCGTCGAGCACGTGCACCACCCCATGCGGATACTCCGGAGCGATCTTCACCGAGGTGTGCGGCAGGCTCGTCGTCGCTCCGCCAATCAGCAGCGGGACATCGAAGCCTTCGCGCTTGAGCTCGCGCGCGACGTGCACCATCTCGTCCAGCGACGGAGTGATGAGGCCCGACAGCCCGACGACGTCCACCTTGTGCAGCTTCGCGGCGGCGAGAATCTTTTCGCACGACACCATCACGCCCAGGTCGATGACCTCGTAGTTGTTACAGGCGAGCACGACGCCGACGATGTTCTTGCCGATGTCATGAACGTCACCCTTCACCGTGGACAGCAGCACCTTGCCCTGCGCCTTCGCCGTGCCGCCCGCCGCGATGGAAAGCCGCTTCTCTTCTTCCATGAACGGGGTCAGCCAGGCGACGGCCCGCTTCATCACGCGCGCGCTCTTCACCACCTGGGGCAGGAACATCTTCCCCGCGCCGAACAGGTCGCCGACGACGCGCATGCCGTCCATCAGCGGGCCTTCGATGATGTCCAGCGGGCGCTTGAACTGAAGGCGCGCTTCCTCGGTGTCTGCCTCGATGAAAGCGTCGATGCCTTTCACGAGGGCGTGCGAGAGGCGGCTGGCGACGGTGTCGTTGCGCCAGGCGAGGTCTTCCTTCATTTCCGTCTTCGACTCGCCCCCGTGCTGGGCCTTGAGCGCGTCGGCGATCGCGACGAGCCTGTCGGTCGCGTCGGGGCGCCGGTTGAGCAGCACGTCTTCGACGCGCTCGAGCAGGTCCTTCGGAATCTCTTCGTACACGCCGAGCATGCCGGCGTTGACGATGCCCATGTCCATGCCGGCGCGGAACGCGTGGAACAAGAACGCTGCGTGAATCGCCTCGCGCACGGGGTTGTTGCCGCGGAAGGAGAACGAGACGTTCGAGACGCCGCCCGAGATTTTCGCGAAAGGAAGCGTCTGTTTGATCAGCTTCGTCGCTTCGAAGAAGTCGACCGCATAGTTGTTGTGCTCTTCGATGCCCGTCGCCACGGTGAGGATGTTGGGGTCGAAGATGATGTCTTCGGGCGGGAAGTCGGCCTGGTCGACCAGCAGCCGGTACGCGCGGGTGCAGATGCGAACCTTGTCGTCGCGGCTCGCCGCCTGGCCTTGCTCGTCGAAGGCCATCACGACCGCCGCGGCGCCGTAGCGGCGAATCAGCTTCGCGCGACGCAGGAACTCGGCCTCGCCGTCCTTCAGCGAGATGGAATTGACGATGCCCTTGCCCTGCAGGCAGCGGAGGCCGACCTCGAGCACCGACCACTTCGAGCTGTCGATCATCACCGGCACGCGGCAGATTTCCGGCTCGGCGGCGATGAGGTTCAAGAACTTCTCCATCGTGGCTTCGCCGTCCGTCATCCCTTCGTCGACGTTGACGTCGATGATGTTCGCGCCGTTCTCGACCTGCTGCCGCGCCACCGCGAGGCAGGTATTCCAGTCGCCGGCCTTCAGCGCCTTGGCGAACTTCGGGCTGCCGGTGATGTTGGTGCGCTCGCCGATAATCAAAAACTGAGAGGCGTTCGGGGCTGCAGGTTCTGTCTTGCTCATAGATGTTTTGAGTACCAACGAAATGAGGTGAGCCGTTTTGACTGCCCCGCATGGGGCAGTCAGGCGAGACGAATGAGCCAACGAACCAACGAAATGAGGTGAGCCGTTTTGACTGCCCCGCATGGGGCAGTCAGGCGAGACGAATGAGCCAACGAACCAGCAGTCAGGCGAGACGAATGAGCCAGATCACGGAAGCGCCATCGGCTCCAGGCCGCTCAACCGGAGGACCTGCGGAGGCATGCCGCTGACCTGGTGCTTCGGAGCCTTCTTCACTGCCTTCGCGATCGCCGCGATGTGCGCCGGGGTCGAGCCGCAGCACCCGCCGACGATGTTGAGCCAGCCCTGCTCGGCGAACTCACCGACGATGGCGGCCATCTGCTCGGGCGTCTGGTCGTACCCGCCGAACGCATTCGGCAACCCCGCGTTCGGGTAGCAAGACACGTAGCACTCGGCGATCTGCGCCAGCTCTTCGATGTATGGGCGCATCTCTTTCCCGCCCAGCGCGCAGTTGATGCCGACGCTAAAGGGCTTCGCGTGCCGAATCGAGTTGTAGAAGGCGCCGATGGTCTGGCCCGACAGGGTGCGGCCCGAGGCGTCGGTGATGGTGACCGAAATCATCACCGGCACGCGCGACCCGAGCTCGTCGAAGCAGCACTCGATCGCGAACAACGCGGCCTTCGCATTCAGGGTGTCGAAGATCGTCTCGACCAGCAGCGCATCGACGCCGCCCTTCAGCAGCGCGCGCACCTGCTCGGTGTACGCCTCGACCACCTGGTTCCAGGTGACGGCGCGGTAGTCGGGCCGGTTCACGTCGGGCGACATCGAGAGCGTCCGATTCAGTGGGCCAATCGCCCCGGCGACGTAGCAGCGGCGGCCAGGCGTCTTCGCCTCGGCAGTCCTGGCAGCGCGGCGGGCACACGCGACGGCGGCGAGGTTCAGGTCCGTCACCACTGTCTCGAGGTGGTAGTCGGCCTGCGCGATGCTGGTCGAGCTGAAGGTGTTCGTCTCGACCACGTCAGCCCCCGCCTCGAAGTACTTGCTGTGAATCTCTTCGATGACGTCAGGCCGGGTGAGGCACAGCAGGTCGTTGTTGCCCTTCAAGTCCTGCGGGTGCTTCGCGAAGCGCTCGCCGCGGAAGTCAGCCTCGGTGAGCGGGTAGGTCTGGACCATCGAGCCCATCGCTCCGTCGAGAATGACGATGCGCTCGTAGAACAGGTGCTCGAGGGTCTTCGATTGAAGGATCGCGTCCATGTTGGCCTCAGTGGGGAAACGGCTTGCGGGTGCGCCCGCGGGTACCGGTGAGAAGGAAAGCGCGAAAGGCCGAGCCGCCGTCGCGCGCCGAAGGGGTGAGCTTCACGTCGCTGAACCCCGCCGCCGCCATCGCGGTGACAAGCGTCGAGGGGTCGAAGCCCAGGTGGTGATGCCCGAGCCGCGCCTTCACCCACAGCTGGTCGTGCGGCATCAACTCCAGCACCACCACGCGGCCGCCGGGCTTCAGCACCTTCGCCGCGCCCTCGAGCACGCGCCCGGGGTGCTCGACGTGGTGCAGGCTCTGCGACATCACGACCAGGTCTTTGCCGTTCAAGTTCTTCGGCAGCGCGTGAAGGTCGGCCTCGACGAAGTGGATGTTGTCGACCCCTTCGCGGCGGGCGCGCACCCGGGCGGCCTCGAGCGCGACGCTGCTGCGGTCGATGGCGGTGACGTGGCTCGCCCAGCGCGACAGCTCGACCGAGAGGACGCCCGTACCGCAGCCGAAGTCCACCACGTCCAGCGGCGGCAGCAGCGACGACAGCGCGTTCGCCCACAACATCCACGACTGCCCGGGCTCGAGCAGCTTCTCGTTCAGGGTGTGGCGGTCTTCCCGGCGCTCGAGCAGCTCGGTGAGCCGCGCCCCGTCACCGTGCGCGTCGTGCGCGTCGCAAGCAAGGCGGATGAGCGGGAAGCGGGGGTCGTTCGCGTCGACGGCCAGCGAGTAGTAGGTGAAGCCCGCCTGCCTTTCCTCGCGAATCAGCTCGAGCCCTTTGAGCTTCGCGAGGTGGTGAGAGACAGACGACTGGGCCACGCCGACCACCTGCATCACCTCGGTGACGTTCAGCTTCGTCTCGGCGAGCAGCCGCATGATTCGCAGCCGCGTCGGGTCGCCCAGCACGCTGAAGGTCTTCGACAGGTCCATATCGATGCATGGTGTTATATCGATTCAGACTCTTGATCAAGCATCTGCCCCTGATGAAGCCTCAGTCTTTGACGCGTCGCTCCCCCCGGCCTTAACTCGGCCTTCCTTGGCTCCCCTCTCACGCGAACGCACCTCGACCGGCATGGCCCGCCGCGAGCCTGTCACCCAGCAGCTGCTGCGCGCCGCTGACGAGAAGCACACGCAGCTGTCGCTGCACATGAAGATTCTGGCCGGGTACATGGTGCTCGGCGTCACGCTGGTCGGCTTCTTCTTCGTCGCCGAACAGCTGGGCTGGCCCTGGACGTTGCGCCTCACCCTCTCGCTCGGCCTCACGCTCATCCTCGCCATCGCGCTGCCCTGGTCACTGGGTGCCTCGCGCGTTCGCCGCTTGTCCATCGCCGCGCTCGAGGTGTCCCGCGGCGACCTGTCGCACTCGATGCGACCTGAGAACTTCGGCCTACGCGACGACATCGACGAGCTCGCCGGCGCCATCGCCAACATGCAGGAAAACCTGCGCGAGCTCGTGCGGCACATTCACAACACCGCCGAATCCGTCGCCGACTCGGCCACCGAGCTCTCTCGCAGCAGCGAAGCGGTGAACGTGCAGGCGTCCGAAGTCGGCCTGTCGATGAAGAGCATCGCCCGCGGCGCCGAGTCGCAGTCCGTGCTCGTCGCCCGCGCCTCGAAGACCATCACCGAGATGGCCGCCGCCGTCGTGCGCGCCGCCGGCTCTGCCGACGAGTCCGCCAAGGCCGCCGCCGCCACCCGCGCCGCCGCGGAAGAAGGCTCGAACGCCGCCCGCCTCGCCGGCGACAAGGTGAAGAAGGTGTTCAGCCGCATCGAGACGGCCAGCCAGGAAGTCTTCGCGTTCGGTGAGAAGACGCAGGAGATTTCAAAAATCGTCGACGTCATCACCCAGGTCGCACAGCAGACGAACCTGCTCGCGTTGAACGCCACCATCGAAGCGGCGCGCGCCGGTGAGTACGGCCGCGGGTTCGCCGTCGTCGCCGACGAAGTGAGAAAGCTCGCCGAGAGCGCGGGCCGCAGCGCCGAACAGATTTCCCGCCTCGCCCGCGACATCTCGGGCCAGTCAGCCGCTGTCGTGACGGCGATGAAGCAAGGCATCGAAGAGCTCGCGCAGGGCCGAGAAGACCTCAGCACCATCGTGCGCAGCATGGGCAGCATCACCGACACGGCGCGCGACGGCGCCGAGAAGGTCGGCCTGATTTCCGAAGCAGCGCGGGAACAGCAGCGCGGCAGCGAAGCGATGGTCGGCGCCATCTCGGAAATTTCGCAGGTCGCCAAGGCGAACGCCGTCGCCACCGAGGGCGTGCGCACCGCGATGGATTCACAGAGCCAGCAGGTCGCTCGCCTCACCGCCGCCGCGCAAGAGCTCACCAACCTTTCCGAAGAGCTGCAGAACGTCGTCAGCCGCTTCCGCCTCAACTGATGCCCGTCGACGCGCCAGCACTGCGGAAGCGGGCGGCCACCTCACCGGGGCGCGCGAGATGACGGTGACCATCGAGGGCTCGACCCCTCCTGCTGCTGTCTTCCGCGTCCGCTGGAACGCCGGGAAGAAGTAGCCACGGCCGATGCGCCACGTTCTTTTCCGCGTCGACAAGGGGCTCTACGCCATCGCGCTGTCCGCGGTGCGCGAGGTGGTCCCCGCGCCCACCCGCTTCACCCGCATTCCCCGCGCCCCTGCCGCCGTGAAAGGCGTCATCAACCTGCGCGGCCGGGTGGTGACGGTGGTCGAGCTCTCTGCCCTGCTCGGCGTGCCGCCGCCCACCACTGCCCAGTTGCTGCTGCTCGACCGGGGCCGCCGCGAGCTCGGGCTGATGGTCGCCGCCGTCGAAGGAATCGAGGCGCTCGAGAAGTTCGCGCCGCCGCCCCCGCGCGCGTCGGCCGCGGTTCGAGGAGTCGCCCGGCTGGGCGCCCAGGCCGTCACCGTGCTGGATCCCGATGGCATCGACACCGCTGTAGCCGCGGCCTTCAACAGAAGTTAACGTCGCGCCTCTTTCGAAACTCTCGGGGGAATGGAGACAGTATGGCGAAGCGAGTCCTGGTGGTTGATGACGCCATTTTCATGCGGAACATCATCAAGGACATCTTCGCCTCTGGAGGGTTCGAGGTCGTCGGTGAGGCCGCCAACGGCCTCGAGGCGGTCGCGAAGTTCAAAGAGCTGAAGCCTGACCTCACGACGATGGACCTCGTGATGCCCTTCAAGAACGGCATCGAGGCCACCCGCGAAATCCTCAAGGTCGACGGCAAAGCCGTGGTCGTGATGTGCAGCGCGCTGGGCCAGGAAGCGATGGTGATGGAAGCGATCGAAGCCGGCGCCGTCGACTTCATCGTCAAGCCGCCCCGCGCCGAAGACGTGCTGGCAGTGGTGAAGAAGGTCCTCGGCGAGGCGTAGCCTGCCGCCTGTCGACACCTCGAAGTACCTCGCTCTTTTCATCGGCGAGGCGACCGAGCACCTCGACGCCCTGGGCCGCGAGCTGTCGGCGTTCGAGAACCTCACCCCTCCGCAGCGCCCCCACGCCATCGACGCGCTGTTCCGCCATGCGCACTCGGTAAAGGGCATGGCCGCGTCGATGGGCTACGAGACGACCGCCACGCTCTCGCACCGGCTCGAAGACCTGCTCGCGCTGGTGCGCGACAACCCGGCCCTGCTCCAACCTACCGATGTCGACCTGCTGCTCGCGGGCGTCGACGGGTTGATGGCGAACGTGAAGCAGGCCAGCGCCGCCGAGGCCTTCAGCGCGCATCCCGAGCTG
>Ga0105047_10002604_pt1 | contig 32105 bp, 29 predicted proteins | sample MAT04_FD_78384 | JGI IMG/M metagenome (GOLD analysis project Ga0105047, IMG submission 78384) | Freshwater microbial communities from Lake Fryxell liftoff mats and glacier meltwater in Antarctica - MAT-04 (megahit assembly) | ecosystem: Environmental > Aquatic > Freshwater > Ice > Liftoff... | reverse complement strand
AAGCAGTTCGACTGGCTGCTCAAACGCTACCCTGAGAAGCGTGCGACGTTGCTGCCGTGCTTCCGGCTGGCCGAAGAGCAGCAGGGGTTTGTCAACCAGGACGCGATGGATTACATCGCCGGGCAGCTTGAGCTTCCGCCGGCGTACGTCTATGGCGTCTTTACTTTTTACTCGCACTACCGCCGCCCCGACGAGGGCAAGTACATCGTGATGGTCTGCGCCACGCTGCCCTGTGCGCTGATGGGCGCTCAGGGCGTTGCCGATGCGTTCAAGGAAGAGCTCAAGTTGGGCATGGGCGAGACCAGCAAGGACAAGAAATTCACGCTGAAAAAAGTCGAGTGCCTCGGAAGCTGCGTCACCGCGCCGGTCGTGCAGATCAACGATGATTATTTTGAGAACCTGACCACGCAGAAGATCAAGGAGATCGTGGCCGCGTTGCAGCAGGACAAAGTGCCGCCGCACATCTCCAACGGCCCGTCGCTCGAAGGCGGCCGCTGCAGTTACCGGCCCATGATGGAGGCGTACCCGGAAGGGAAGTAGGCGTTGACGAGCGATAATGAAGGCTACAACAGATACGTGCTCTGCGTCGGACAGGAAATTGAATGATAACGATGCATGGCACAGGTGGAATCGACGGCCCTTCCGCGTTGTGCTATAATTTCTGCGCAAACTGGAGTTAAACATGGTCACGACATTCAAAGCTCATTTTGACGGCAAGGCGCTCATTCCCGACGAGCCAGTGACACTTCCAAAAGATAAACCATTGCAGGTGAGCATAATTGTGAAGCAACTGAAAAGGAAACCGAAGACGGAAAAGAAGGCCAAGCGTCGAGCCATCTGGGAACTCGGAAAGAATCCTGTGCGGCTGGGCATCCCCGATGCATCGGAAAATCATGATAAATACATATACACAGGATTCTGATGGCAGCACTGTTTCTGGACACTTCCTTCGTTATCGCACTATTGAGCGAAGACGATGGCCGCCATTTAACCGCCGCTGCGGAGTGGAGGCGGCAAACGCGCGCCAGATCGAAGATTATGGTAACGGAGTATATCGTGCTTGAGACCGTAAATTTTCTCATCAGTCGCAATCAGCGCGCGCAAGCTATTGACGCAGGCGTGCTGCTTCGTAACGAGGACGTGGACTATGTGAGTGTTGACGACACGTTGTTTGACGACGGTTGGCGATATTTAATTAGATACAAGGACAAGCATTTCTCGTTAACCGATTGTGTATCATTTGTGGTTATGAAGCGGCGCGGAATTCCTCAAGCGTTGACATTCGACCATCATTTTGCACAAGCTGGATTTGAGATTCTGCCAAAAGTTAAAGGTTAAAAGATGCTGATAAAAGATTACAAACCGGTCCTCTTCGACGGCGCTTATAAAAAAGGCGAGTGGGCTCTGGAGCGCTACCTGGAGAAGGGCGGCTACGCGTCGGCCAAAAAAGTTCTGGCGATGAAGCGCGATCCGGTGACCGGCAACATTCCGGCGATGATCGATGAGGTCAAAAAATCAGGCCTGCGCGGCCGTGGCGGCGCGGGATTCTCGGCCGGCATGAAGTGGAGTTTCGTCGATTACAAATCCAAGAAGCCGCGTTATCTGGCGATTAATTTCGACGAGTCCGAACCAGGCACCTGCAAAGACCGCATCATGGGGCTTTACAATCCGCACATGCTCCTTGAAGGCTGTTTGATCGCCATGCATACCGTCGGCATCGAGAACGGTTATATTTACATTCGCGGTGAGTTTGTCGAAGTCTTCGATCATCTCGCGCGCGCTTGCGCCGAAGCGTACAAAGGTGGTTACCTGGGCAAAGACGTGTTCGGTTCGGGATACAATTTTCACATCCAGCCGCACCGCGGTTCCGGAGCTTACATCTGCGGCGAAGAGACCGGGCTGCTCAGTTCGCTCGAAGGCGACCGCGGCTATCCGAAAGTCAAGCCGCCCTTTCCGGCCGTTGAAGGTGCATGGCGCTGCCCGACGGTGGTCAACAATGTCTGCACCATTGCGTCGCTGCCCAGCATCGTCAAAATGGGCGCCGAAGAATTTGCCAAGATCGGGCCGAAGACCAGCCCCGGTTCGCAGGTGTACTGTCTCTCCGGGCATGTTAAGAAGCCGGGCAATTACGAGCATCCGATGAACATCACCATGCGCGAGCTGGTCTATGAGCTCGGCGGCGGAATGAAGGATGATATTCCGATCAAGGCTGTGATCCCCGGCGGTTCCTCCATGCCGCTGATGCGCTACGACGGCAAGTCGTATATCGGCAGCAACGGCAAAGAGATCACCGACAGCCTCGAGATGGAGATGAGCTTCGACGCCGTGCGCGCGGCCGGTTCGTTGCTGGGTTCGGCGGCGGTGATCGTGATGAACGAGCGCGTCTGCATGGTTAACGCGCTCTATAATCTGATCCGTTTTTACCATCACGAATCCTGCGGGCAGTGCACGCCCTGCCGCGAAGGAACGGGCTGGTTGGATAAAATTCTGAACAAGATCGTTCACGGCAAATCCAAGGCCGGCGATTACGAGCGCCTGCACAGTGTCAGCACACAGATGTCCGGCACGACGATCTGCACCCTGGCCGACGCCGCAGCGATGCCCGTGGGCGCCATGGTGACCAAGTTCAAAGAGGAGTTCAAGTACTACTGCGAGAACGGGAAGTCGATGGTTCCCAATGCAATACGGTTGTGATGAGAGGTGGATAGGGGTGTGAATTGAAGATTGCATACGTCATAAAGGGGCATATAGAAAAGGGAAGAATCGTGGTACCGGGCCATGAGAACGGGACCGACGGAGAATCAGTATGAAAACTCAGACGCGGGAACAATACGTCGTCGACGATAAAGGAAAAAAGAAAGGAATCATTCTTTCCATCGCGCGCTACGAAAAAATGCAGGAGGACCTCCAGGATCTGGCAATGGTGGCGGAGCGCCGGAGCGAGAAAACGATTACGTTGGATGAATTGAAACGGCAATTGAGAACATAAACGAATGTTCACGATCGCGTTCAAGTCCTCGGTTGAAAAAGATCTGCGACACTTGCAGGCCGACATAAGTAAACGCGTGCTCGAACGCATAGAAGCATTGAAGACGACGCCTTTTCCAAAACAGGCGTCGAAGCTGTCTGGCGCAGAAAGGTTATACAGAATCCGGATATCCGATTACCGGGTCGTTTACGAAGTTGAAGCGAAGGAAAAAAAGATAACGATCCATTATGTTCGTCATCGGCGCGAGGTTTACAGAGGGATGTAAGTTGACCGGGAAAGAGCATGGGTGGTGGAGATAGATATGGGACAGATTCATCCTGGTGTGTGGTCGCCGGTGCGATCGATTGGATACGAAACTCCTCTCGATGGAAGGCTTAAGGACAAGAACGGCTTGCACTTTTTTAATACGAAACGAGGGCATCGTTCGGCAGTGGTGCGCACCACCTTCAACTTTTGGCTTTCCCTCTGCAATGATGAGAAATTTGAATTGATTAATTTCGCTTGTAAAAACGAGGCAAGATAGATGAGCAACGATCAGAAACCAGAGAAGTCTCCCGCTCCCGCGCCGCAGGCTGGCGCAGGATCAGGTGCGGCGGCGCCGTTGATTCCGGGCCAGCCGGCGCCGGCTGGCGCGCCGGCAGCGGGCACAGCTGCGGCCGTAATCGCGGCGCCCAGTGCTCCGGCTACGGCACCTGCGCCGGGCGCTCCGCCGACTCCGGCGATCGTGCTTCCCAAAGCGCCGGATGGGCAGATGACTCTGCGCGTCAACGGCAAGGATCACTTCATCGATCCCAAGAAACACCCCTCGCTCATCGGCGCATTGCATGAGCTCGGGTATGACGTGCCGCATTTCTGCTATCACCCGGGACTTTCGCCCGATGGCAACTGCCGCATGTGTTACGTCAATCAGATCGATATCATGAGCGGCAAGCCGATCATGGCGCCGAACCTGGCCTACCAGCCGCTGCAGATGTACCCCAAGCCAATCATCTCCTGCCGCGAGCCGCTCAATGCGCGCGGCATGGTCATCGAGACCGAGACGCCCGAGGTGATCAAGGCGCGCAACTGGGTCATGGAATTTTTGCTGATCAACCACCCGCTCGACTGCCCCGTCTGCGACAAGGCTGGCGAGTGCCTGCTGCAGGATAATTCGTTTGAGCACGGCCATGCCGACAGCCGCTTTGAAGAAGTGAAGAACGAGAAGGCGCCCAAGGAACTGAGCGCGCACGAAAAAGAGCACGGCATCAAGCTCTGGACCGACCGCTGCATCACCTGCACGCGTTGCACGCGCTTCCTGGATGAAGTCTCCGGCACCAGCGAGCTCTATGTGACCAACCGCGGCGACCGCAGCGAGATCGATATCGCGCCTGGCCATTACCTCGATAATCCGATGATGGGCAACATCGTCGACATCTGCCCGGTCGGCGCGCTGATCGACCGCGATCTGATGTTCACGTACCGCGCCTGGTACTTCCAGAAAACGAAATCAATCTGCCCGGATTGTTCGAAGGGCTGCAATATCGAAGTCGACGCGCTCAAGCAGTATGTGCGCCGCCTGCGCCCGCGCGAGAACGTGGAGGTCAACGGTTGGTGGATGTGCGATTACGGCCGCCACGATTTCGAATACATCAACGACCCCAAACGCGTGATCATGTGCCGCGCCGACGGACAGGTCAGTCTCGACATCCAGAACGTGGCCTACAAGTCCGGCGCGAAGCTGAAGGAATTGGCCGACATCGACCCGGATTCGGTCGCCGGACTGGTCAGCGCATGGCTGACACTTGAAGAGATGCATACCTTCCAGCAGCTCTTTGCCGACGCGCTGGGCAGTGTGCAGGTCGGCGCGATCGCGCAGCCCGTCCTTAAGGAAGAGGTCTTCCCTAAGTTCAAGATTGAGGCGGACAAGAATCCCAATCGCGCGGGCTTGGAGCTGGTCTTCGGTGAGAACGTTGAAAAGAACACCGCGGAGATCATTAAAGGAATCAACTCCGGACGCATCAAGGCGCTTTATGTTGCGGCCAGCATGCCGCATTTCGAATGTTCGCCAGAGCTGCTCGCGGCGATCGGCAAGGTGCAGTACCTGATCGTGCAGGACATTATGAGCGGCCCGCTGGCGGACAAGGCGCATGTGCTGCTGCCCGGCTCAAGCTTCGCCGAGAAAGACGGCGTCTTCATCAACAGCCAGAACCGTGCGCAGGTCGTGCGGCGTGCCATCGACCCGCTGGGCCACGGGCACGACGATCTGGCGATTCTGCAGCGCGTGCTGCGCGGCGCCGGAGCGATGGACACCAAGCTGGTCAGCGCGCGCGAAGTCTTCCGCCGCATGTCCGAAAAATATCCGGACCTGGCGGGATTGACGCATCCGCTGCTGGGCGAAAAAGGAAAAGTGATCGGGCAGAAGGTCGCGCCCGCTTGATGTAATAAAGGAAGAGTCTGCTCGCGGAGAAGTTTTAAGAAGGAACCGGAACTCAAAAATATGTACATGCCATATCTGTTAAAATTCATTCCCGTGCTGATGGTCTTCGGCGGGTTGCTGGGCGTGGTTCCGCTGCTGGTGCTGCTGGAGCGCAAGCTCTCTGCGTGGATACAGCACCGCGACGGACCTTCACGCGTGGGCATCCTGGGTCCCGATAGCCCGCTGGAAATCTTTGGCATCAAGTCAGGCAGCAGGCGAATCCTGGGAGGTTTCGCGCAGCCGCTGGCCGACGCGATCAAGCTGATCACCAAGGAAGTTTTTGTCCCTGCCGGCGCCGACCGGCTGCTCTTTGCGCTGGCCCCGGTCTTCGCGCTGCTTCCTCCTTTTGTTGCGTTCGCGGTGATTCCCGTCGGGCCAGACCTGATCTTCGGCGACACTGTAATCAAGCTGCAAGTCGCCGATCTGAATGTCGGAATTCTCTTCGTGCTGGCGGTGGCCAGTCTGTCGGCGTACGGATTGGCCTTCGGCGGCTGGGCGAGCAACAATAAGTTTGCGCTGCTTGGCGGAGTGCGCGCCATGGCGCAAATGATCAGCTATGAAATCGGACTGGGCATCGTGATCCTCGCGATCGTGATGCAGTTCGACACCGTCTCCCTGCGCGAGATGGTGTTTAGCCAGGTCAGCATCGGCGGCAAAGCCATCAACGGCTGGGCTAATGGAATCATGGGCTGGGGCATGTTCCACCAGCCGCTGGCCTTCATCCTTTTTACGATCTGCGCTTTCGCCGAGAACAATCGTCTGCCCTTCGACCTTGCCGAGTGCGAGGCCGAACTCGTCGGCGGTTATCACACTGAATACAACTCCATGCACTTCGGCATGTTCTTTCAGGGCGAGTACATCGCGATGCTCACGATGGGCGCTCTGATCGCGACGCTCTTCCTGGGCGGCTGGCATTATCCATTCTACGCCTCGATCGCAGCGTGGTCATCAGTGGTAGCGGCGCTGCTGGGACTGGCGTCGTTTGGATTCAAAGTCTTCTGCTTCATCTTCTTTTCGATGTGGGTGCGCTGGACGCTGCCCCGCTTCCGCTGGGATCAGCTCATGCATATCGGCTGGCAGATTATTGTTCCGCTGGCGCTGGCGAATCTGCTGCTGACGGCATTCCTGAACTTGAACGTCTGAGTCGTAGCGCAGGCATCCTGCCTGCCCGTTTGTTGATAGTGCTTGCAGGCTTGAAGCCTGCGCTACGATTTGAAAGGACCACGTAATGGCCGGACATGGACACGACGCACACGCAACGGACGCGCACGATTCTCACGGTGCCGCCGGACACGGACATGGGCACGACGAGCCGGTCGACAATTCGCGCAAGCAGTCATTCCTCGAAAAACTGTATCCGCCCGAGATCGTCAAGGGCCTGGGCAACACGTTTCGCCACATGTTCAACAAAACGTTCACGGTCGACTACGACGGCACCGAGCCCAACAACCCGAAGAAGCATCACACTCCGCGCGCCGGCTATCGGGGCGAGCACTATCTGAAAAAAGATGAGAACGGACACGTCAAATGCGTCGCCTGCTTCATGTGCGCCGCGGCCTGCCCGGCGGAGTGCATCCATATTGAGGCCGAGGCGACGCCGGCGGACTGGAAAGATCGCGAGCGCTATCCCAAACGATTCGAGATCGATCTGCTGCGCTGCATCTACTGCGGAATGTGCGAAGAAGCCTGTCCGGTGGATGCGATCGCGCTCTCCTCGACGTACAACGTGGTCTCCGATACGCGCGAAGAGAAAATCTACGACCGGGAGCATCTGCTGGCGGACGGCGAGAAATATGGCCTGAGCCTCAGTCACCATCAGTATCGTCCCGATGGCGTGCCGGGCGCTTTGCCGGCTCCAAAAACTCATGGCCACTAAAGCGCAGCGCAGGCTTCCAGCCTGCGAAATCATCAAGAACACGCAGGCAGGGATGCCTGCGCTATTGTTAAGTTTGTTGTTTGAGTTTTGACTTTTGATTTCTGTGCGATAAACCAGCTATAAAGCTGAACATCGAACTGGGCGTTTTTTCTGCCGGAAGGATTCTGTCTCCGTCCATGGCCGACATTGTTTTCTTTATAGCCGCATTCGTCTGTATCCTTACTGCGCTGATGATCGTCTCGCAGAAGAATCCGGTCTATTCGGTGGTGTACATGCTGCCCTTTTTCGTGGGCATGACGAGCATCTTCGTGATGCTCTCGGCGACCTTTCTGGCCGCGATTCAGATGATTGTCTACGGCGGTGCGATCCTGGTTGTCTTCCTTTTTGTCATCATGCTGATCAATCTGAAGCCCGAAGAACTGCGCGATGATTTCGCGGTCGCGCCGTGGCTGTACAGCTCGATCATTTCCGTGCTGCTTTTCGGTGTCATTTTCCTGCAGGTTGCACACGGAGTGACGCCGCTGATGGAGCAGCGCTTCGCCGGGGCGCTCCCCGAGGGGCGGGTCTTTGGCAGTGTGGAATCCATCGCCATGCCCTTGTTCCGCCAGCAGATGATTCCCTTTGAACTTGCGTCGGTGCTGATCGTGGTTGCTATCCTGGGTGCAGTGCTGCTTTCGAAGAAGAAGGTTTAAGCATGAACTTCACGCTGCTCGACTCACTCTTCAATTTGCAGCCTGTGCTGGGGCTCACGCCGGTATTCGGGCTAGAGCACTGCCTGTTGCTGGGCGGGATACTTTTTGCCATCGGCGCGTGGGGCGTGATCGCTCGCCGCAACGTCCTGATTATGCTGATCTCCATCGAATTGATGCTTAATGCAGTCAATCTGGTGCTGGCTAGTTTTGCCCGCATGCATGCCGGTTTTGCCGCTGAGACGATGTTGAAGCTGAATACGGCCGAAGGGGTGATGATCTCGAACAAACACGAATTGATCGCGCACGTCAATTACAGCGGCGAGACCGGTCACATTCTGGCGCTGTTCATCATCGCGGTAGCGGCGGCGGAAGCCGCAGTCGGACTGGCGATTGTCATTACCTATTTCCGGAATCGTGAGACGGTGGACACGCGCGATATGCGCATGATGAGTCATTAATGAGTCCAGTGTGGATAAAGAAGATTTGAAACGATTCAACTGCCAATCGTTTCAAATTTTCTTTCCCTTCATTAACAACACTGGAATCAATAAGTCAGACCGTGTTTTTAAAAGTCGTGCTTTAATTGAGCTTTGAAGGTTTGACATGGATTTGGCTGGGTTGTGGTTGAAGGCATGTATGTACTTCGCATCCGACCGTGCCGGGTTGGAGCAGACGTTATTTCTCATTCCACTTTTTCCGCTTGTCGGTTTTCTGATCAACGGACTGTTTGGCAAGAGCCTGGATAAAAAGGCTTCGGGATGGCTGGCCGTTTTCGCCTCGCTGGCCTCGTTCGTCTGGGCCGCGCGCTGCGTCGGCGCGCTGGATGTGCCGATGACCGATAGCTCGCCTGAGATTCGCAACGCGCTGCACTACGTCTACGGCGACTGGCTCAATGTTCAAGATTTCAGCTTCTCCTTCGGACTTTATCTCGATCAGCTCTCTTCTGTAATGATCCTGGTGGTGACCGGAATCGGAACGCTGATCCATATTTACAGCATGGGTTACATGGCGCATGACGCGGGGCTCTCGCGCTTCTTCGCCTACCTGAATCTCTTCCTCTTCGCCATGATCCTGCTGGTGCTGGGCGACAACCTGATTGTGCTCTTCGTCGGCTGGGAAGGCGTGGGGCTCTGCTCGTACCTGTTGATCGGGTTCTGGTATGAGGAAGACAAAAACGCCGCGGCCGGCATGAAAGCGTTCGTGGTCAACCGCATCGGCGACCTTGGATTCCTGCTTGGGATTTTTCTGCTGCTGGCGGTTTTCGGAACCGTGGACTTTGCCTCCCGGCCGTCGCGGCAAATAAGCGGCGCGTCGCACGTCACTCGCCAGACGACTATTGAGGCGAGCGTCGTGAAAGTGCCGCCGAAACCGGGGCTGCTCGATTACGCCGAAGCGCTGCGCATGTTGTCTTCCAAGGATCCGCAGAGCAAATACTGGCTGGTCGGCCACAAGTCCGACCCCCTGGTCAGCAATCTGGATTTGAGCAAAACAGTCGCGGTGCGCACCTGGCCCGACGCGACACTGGGCTTTGTCATCACCTTGATCTGCGTGCTCCTCTTTGTCGGCGCGATGGGCAAATCGGCGCAGATACCGCTGTACGTCTGGCTGCCGGACGCCATGGCCGGTCCGACGCCCGTCAGCGCGCTGATCCATGCGGCCACGATGGTGACCGCCGGCGTTTACATGGTCTGCCGCCTGCACGGCCTCTTCGCGCTCAGCCCGGAGGCGCTGCAGATGATTGCGGTGATCGGCGGAAGCACCGCGCTCATGGCCGCTCTGATCGGTTTGACGCAGCTCGACATCAAGAAAGTGCTCGCGTACTCGACGGTTTCGCAGCTTGGATACATGTTCCTGGGGCTGGGCGTGGGCATGTTCTCGCTGGGAATCTTCCATGTCTTCACGCATGCCTTCTTTAAAGCGCTGCTATTCCTCTGCGCCGGTTCGGTGATTCATGCCATGTCCGGCGAACAGGATATGCGCTACATGGGCGGGCTGCGGACGCGGCTTCCCAAGACTTTCTGGTGCATGCTGATCGGCGCGTTTGCGCTGGCCGGCATGCCGCCGTTTGCGGGCTATTTCTCCAAAGATGAAATCCTGATGAACGTGCTGGCGCGCTACGAAGACACGCACAAGCCGCTCTATCTGGTGCTCTACATTTTCGGAATTGTTGCGGCGTTCTGCACCGCGTTCTATACCTTCCGCTTGATCTTCCTGACCTTCTTCGGGGAGAACCGTTCCAAGCCGGAAGTGCGAGCGCATATCCATGAATCCCCGCCCGCGATGACGTTTCCGCTGATCGTGCTCGCGGGCTTTTCTGTGTTTGCCGGTTTTTATTGGAAAGATAAGTTCACCGCTGACGTAAACGGTTTGACCTCGATCGGCGTGCGCAACATCAGATATGGCGCGGTCGATCTGCATCACGTCCATCAGATCAATTTTGTGGTGACGCTGCTGATTGCAATCTCGGGCATTGCCGCGGCATGGCTGGTTTATTTCAAGAATAAGAAAGTCCCCGATCCGGAGAAGGCCAAGACCCATTTCCTGTACCGGCTCTCCTTGAATAAATTCTACGTCGACGAAGCCTACGACTGGTTGATCATCTGGCCGTTCAAGTTGATCTCGGAACTGACGCTCTGGATCGTTGAGATGCTCTTCATCGACCTGATCGTGACGGGAAGCGGTTATGCCGTGGCGATGGTTTCGGCGGTCCTGCGGCGTGTGCAGACCGGCCTGTTGAATTTTTACGCCGCGGCGATCCTGACCGGCGCTGTGGCGATCTTGATGTACTTGAACTGGTAGCGTAGGGCAGGCTTCCAGCCTGCAAAATGATCGACCGGCAGGCAGGACAAAAACTACGTTTTGTCCCAGGATGCCTGCGGTACGGGACGTTTTTGGCGTTCGGATTTGTGGACGGTTTAAGTGACAAAGTTCCTTCTAACTGCATTGATCGCCCTGCCGGTTCTGGGCGCCCTGCCGCTGCTGCTCGTGCGCGATAAGAACGCACGCGAGATCAAGGTCTGGGCGTTCCTGGTCTCAGTGTTGAATTTCATCCTCTCGCTGGCGCTCTGGAACTACGAGCCCAGCCGCTTGCAGCTCTTCCAATTTGTCGAGCAGCATAAGTGGATCGAGCTGGGCGGCCTGCGCATCAATTTCAATCTGGGCGTCGACGGCATCACCACTCTGTTGATCCTGCTGACGACGTTCATCTCGCCGATCGCGATTCTGGGCGCGTGGAATTACATCAAGGACCGCCAGAAGGAATTCTACATCGCGCTGCTCTTCCTTGAGACCGCCATGATCGGCGCGTTCGCCTCGACCGATCTGTTCCTCTTCTATGTGTTCTTCGAAGCCAGTCTAATTCCGATGTACCTGATCATCGGCGTGTGGGGCGGCGACGAGAAGATTTACGCCACGACCAAATTCATCCTCTATACGGCCTTCGGCAGCCTGCTGATGTTCATCGCCATTCTGTTTCTGTACTTCAAGACGGGCGGGCAGAGCTTCTCGATTGCGTACCTGACCGAGCAGATCGCGATCTGCCGCAACCTTCCGGCGAGCGATCCGTACCATATTTCGCGCAGCGCCGAGTTCTGGTGTTTCTGGGCTTTTGCTCTGGCTTTTGCTATCAAGGTTCCGTTATTCCCGCTCCATACCTGGTTGCCGGACGCGCACGTCCAGGCGCCAACTCCAGGCTCGGTTATTCTGGCGGCGATCCTGCTGAAGCTCGGCGGCTACGGATTCCTGCGCTTCGTGATTCCGTTCTTCCCCAACGCGATGCAGGCCTACACGCCGCTGCTGATGACGATCTGTGTGATCGGCGTGATTTACGGATCGATGATGGCCTTCGTGCAGCGCGACATCAAGAAACTGATCGCATACAGTTCGGTCGCGCACATGGGAACCTGCATGCTCGGCATCTTCAGCCTGCAGTCGGTGGGCGTGCATGGCGGAATTTATCAGATGCTGAATCACGGCATCTCGACGGGCGCGCTCTTCCTTATGCTGGGCATGCTGTACGAGCGCGCGCACACGCGCGAGATCGACTGCTTTAGCGGTCTGGCCAAGATCATCCCGGTTTACACTGTCTTCTTTATCATCGTCACGCTCTCGTCGATCGGTCTGCCGCTGACCAATGGTTTCATCGGCGAATTCACCTGCCTGAAGGGCGCGTTTGATTACAACCCGTGGTTCGGATTCCTCGGCGCGACCGGCGTTGTGCTCGGCGCCGTGTATATGCTGTACCTGGTCAGGCGCGTCTTCTTCGGGAGAGTGATCCGCGAATCCAACCGCCATCTGACGGATTTGACGGGCCGCGAAGTGGCCTGCCTAATGCCACTGATCATCATGATTTTCGTGATGGGAATCGCGCCCAATCCGTTCTTCAAGAAAATGAAACCTGCGGTCGACGTTCTGCTCGAGCAGGCGGCTGCGTTGCAAACCATAACACCTGCGAAGACGCAGGTTGCAGGACTGGACGAGAATGGAAAGTAAACGTAGCGCAGGCTTCCAGCCTGCCGCAATCGTCACGAACAGGCAGGCAGGACAAACTGCGTTTTGTCCCAGATGCCTGTGCTACGACGGCCGAAGGGTAGAGGCATGATTTGGAACCAGATGGGTCTGTTGCTGCCAATCGGCGTGGTGCTTGGCGCCGCGCTGGTGGTGGTCTTTCTGGACCTGGTGCTGAGCAAGCACGAACGCTACATCCTGCCCTGGGTGGCCCTAAGCGGCACAGTGCTGGGATTTATTTCGGTGCTGCAAACCCAGAGCATAATGCCCGACATCTGGTTCAACAGTTACCTGCCGACCGCGCAGCATCCCGTGATTCTTGGCGGCGCGTTTTGCGTGGACCGGTTCGGTTCAATGATCTGGATACTGGCCTGCCTTTCCGGAGGTCTGGCGATTCTGGCGTCGCCGCCGGAGTCCGAAGAGTCGGCGCTTTCGACCGGTGAATACTTTGGATTGATCCTGCTGGCCGTCGCCGGAATGATGCTGCTCTCGGTTTCGCACGACTGGCTCACGCTGCTGCTTAGTCTTGAAATCATGTCGATCGCCACGTACATCCTGACCAGCAGCAACCGCGACGATCTGCGTTCGAATGAAGCTGGATTGAAGTACCTGGTGCTGGGCGCATTCAGCACGGCGCTGTTGCTGATGGGAATCGCCTTCTACTATGGCGCCTTCGGCTCGCTCTCGCTTTCGCGCGATATGGTGCTTTGGAATTTCCTCTCGACGGACGAACAGCGCGCGCGCACGTCCTTCCTGATGCTTGCGATGGGCCTGCTGATGGTCGGGACGCTCTTTAAAGTCGGCGCGGCGCCGTTCCATTTCTGGATTCCCGACGTCTACCAGGGCGCTCCGACCGCGATCACCGGATTCATGGCCGTGGGTGTCAAAGCGGCGGCCTTCGCCGTGGTGGCCCGGCTTGTCTTTGAAACCTTCGGCGATCGCACGTTGATTTTCCGGCAGAGCAGCATGCAGTTGCTGCTCATTATCTCCGTGGCCACGATGATCATCGGAAATGTGCTCGCGATTTCGCAGACCAATCTCAAGCGCATGCTGGCGTACTCCGGCATCGCTCACACCGGCTACCTGCTGCTTGCTTTCCTGATCGTGCCCGACGCGAAAACCGATGGTGCGGCGATCGACGAACATCTTAAGTCGGTGGTCTTCTACCTGCTGGTCTACGGCGTGATGACTCTGGGCGCGTTCGGCGTGATCGCCCTCAGCCGCAAGGACGGCAAGCCGATGGAAGAGTTGAGCGATTTCGCGGGCTTGGCGCGGGAGCATCCCGGCATCGCGCTCTGCATGGCCATCTTCATGCTTTCGCTGGCCGGCATGCCGCCGATGGGCGGGTTCTTCGCCAAGTTCATGATCTTCCGCGGCGCGCTGGAACAGAACAATCGCGGCATCAACATCGGCGCGGTGATCGGCATCACGACCAGCGCCATTTCGCTCTATTATTATCTGCGCGTGATCGTGGTCATGTACATGTCGCCGTCCAACGCCACTGCGGCGGACGAATCGACAAAGCCTGCGCAATGCAACGAAGTCTGGAGCTCCACTCTGTTGATCTACGCCGCGGGTATCGCCACGCTGGTCATGGGCCTGATGCCGGGCTGGTTTTACTAAAGCCTAAACGACACTCCACCACAGAGTCACAGAGAACACGGAGATGGAATTAAATCAGACCAGGGTTATTGGAATCGGCTTATGAGGAATGTCTTTGCCACGAGTTGAAAGAACGATGTGTTTCCTTCGAGAGACAGAGACCTTTGCCGGTCGTGTATAAGAGCGTCAAACTTGATTGCGGGTATCGTCTCGACCTGCTGGTTATGGGTTTGGTTGTCGTTGAAATCAAAGCAGTGGCAGACATCGAATCTATCCATGAAGCTCAACTGCTGACTTATTTGAAACTGGGCGGATGGAAACTCGGCCTGCTTATCAATTTCAATGTGCCGCTCTTAAAGGACGGCATTAGGCGAAGAATAGTATGAACCATTTTTTGTTCTCTGTGTTCTCTGTGCCTCTGTGGTGCTATAGTTTTTAGAGAGTTGGAAAAATGAAACTCGCAGTCTGCTTGAAACTTGTTCCCGCAACGACCGCCGATATTCGCGTCGCCGCTGATGGTAAATCGCTCCAACTGGCCGGACTTGAAACAATCATCAGCGCCTACGATGAGTACGCGCTTGAAGCGGCGCTGAAGTTGCGCGAGAGCGCGGCGGGTTCGTCGATCACAGCCTTCACTGCCGGTCCGGAAGAATGCCTAAAATGTATCCAGCATGCGTTCGCGCTGGGCGTAGACAGCGGCGTGCACGTCAAGGCCACGAGCATCGATGGCGCGACAGCGGCCAGGGCCGCTGCCGCACTTTTTAAAGACGCGCTGCCTGACGTGATTCTCTGCGGGCGCCAGGGCATCGACGACGATCAATGGTTTTTTCCAGGCGCGCTGGCCGAACTGCTCGACATTCCGCACGTCACCGGAGTCAGCGCGCTGATGCTCGCGCCCGATGGCACTTCGGCGCAGTGCCGAAGGCGTATAGAAGGCGGCGATCAGGTCATCGAGGTTTTTCTGCCTGCCGTGATCAGTTGCGACAAAGGCCTCAACGAACCGCGCGCGCCGACGCTCAAGGGTCGGCTGGACGCCAAGAAAAAGCAGGCACTAGTGAAAACGCCGGCCGAGCTGGGAATCTCCGGCGAGTCAAGCGTTCTGCGCATCAGCGCGTATTCGCCGCCGCCGCAGAAGAACACCGGAAGAACAATCGAACTGGCGCCGGCGCAAGCCGCCGCCGAAGTCGTGCGCCTGTTGCGCGAAGAGGCGAAGATCATTTAGTCAGTGTGCATCCAGTTCGTAAAGAGGATCCGCGTGCCAAACATTCTGGTTATCATCGAGCATAGCGCATCACGGCCGAAGAAGGTGGCCGGCGAGCAGCTCACGGTCGCGCGCGCTCTGGCGGCCGGCGGGGAAGTGCATGCGCTTCTTCTGGGCGACGGCGCGCGCGCCGCGGCGATTGATCTGGGGCCGTTGGGCGCCGACGTGGTCCACGTCGAAGAGGGCGGTTTCGAGCGCTATGCGTCGCTGCGCTGGCTGCGCGCGATGGCGGCGCTTTCGGAGGCACTCAAGCCGTCGGCGATTCTCTTCGGCGCGGGATCGATGGCGCGCGATCTGGCCGGCCGTCTGACGATGCGCCTGGGCGGCGCGCTGGCCAGCGACTGCGTTCAACTTAGCGGCAGCGATGGAAATTTTGAATTGGTCCGCCCCGTCTACGGCGGGCGCGTGCGCATTTCGGCCAGCTTCGCGGGTCCCGGTCCGCTGATCGCGACGCTGCGCCCGAATGCATTCGAAGCACAGAAACCGGCCATGCCCGCTGCAGGGAAAATTGTGGCACTGGCGATTCCCGAAGAGCCGTACGATCTGCGCTCGGTGGTGACGGAGCTGGCCAAGTCCAGCAGCACGCGGCCGGAATTGACGGAGGCGTCGATCATCGTTTCAGGCGGCCGTTCGCTGGGCTCGGCTGAGAATTTTAAACTGATTTATGATCTCGCCGATGCGCTCGGCGCCGCACCGGGCGCATCGCGCGCAGCCGTCGACGCCGGCTACGCGCCGCACACGATGCAGGTCGGCCAGACTGGCAAGACGGTCAATCCTGTTCTGTACATTGCCTGCGGAATCCGCGGCGCGATTCAGCACCTCGCCGGCATGCGCACCAGCAAATATATCGTCGCGATCGACAAAGATCCCAATGCGCCGCTGATGAAGATGGCCGACTACGCCATCGTCGGTGATCTTTTTCAGGTCCTGCCGGCTCTCACGGAAGAATTCAAAAGAGTGTTAAAAAGCTAATTGGGCTGCCTAAGTGGAGCAGACATTTCTGTCTGCTCGATAGTGGAAAAGACATTCCAGTCAATAAGCCGGCAATGAAATTATGTTCGGGCAGACAGGAATGTCTGCCCCACCCATCACGTTAATTGGCTCAGGGGATTTTGTTGATCGTGCTGCCGATCTCCTGTTTCAGTTCCACGCCGTCGGCGGACTGGATTTTGTATTTGATGATCATGTTGGTGACGGGCTGCAGGTCGGAGATTTCGAGAGAGACCGTCTTTCCGTCGGGCTGCAGTTTGGCGGATTTGACGGTCCAAGGGTCATGCGCTTTCTTGATCGTGCCCATCAGTTTCTTATCGACGGGCATGTACGTCTGAGCCTTGACGCCCTTGGCCAGGCTGTCGGCAACCGAGAACTCCGGCGAGCCGTAGTCGCCCGTGTAGATGATGCTGAAGGCTTCGCAGCTATAGTTCTGGACGTCGTTGGCGCTGGCCGCGTCGAGCGGCTCGGCGAACTTGATATCTGCGCCGGTTTTGGTGATGTGGAATTCGACGGGCATGTGAATCGGCTTGCCGGTGTAGCGCACGCGCGTGACGCATCCTTCCTTTGCGGCCGAGGTCTGCCAGCCGCGCATGCCCACAGTGTAGAGCTGCCCGTCGAGCTTGCTGAAGCGCGCGCGCATGATTCCGCTGATGAACTTCAGCGGGAATTTGATGACGGCGGCCTGCATGTAATCGCCGACCTTCTCCTGCATCACGGCAAAGAGCGTGCTCTTGCCGTACGACATGTGCAGCAGGTGTCCGTTCAGCGGGCCCCATTTATCGGTCTCGGCCCAGACTTGCCCGCCGCAGGAATTATCCCACGCGTAGGGAATCCAGCACATTGGCGGCGTGCGCGGTGCGGTCTTTGTGTACGGGTAATGATCGAGGCGGAAGCCGCTGAAGCTCAGCTCGCCTTTGTTAACTAGCGGCGAGTCCGCCGGATAAATCCAGTTGATCGGGCTGCCGGGAATCCAGTTTCCCTGGTTGTCGCCGGTGGTCAGTTCGCCCTTCGGTCCGACGCCCATTCCATTCGGAGCGCGGTAGCCGACCGAGATCACTTCGCTCTTGCTGCCGTCTTTAGAGACCTTGATCATGCAGCCGTTGTGCGGGGTGCCGTTCGATCCCAGGTTGCTGCCGCGCACATAATAAAAGTTTCCCTCGGCGTCGGTATGCAGGTCATGACTGAACTCGTGGTAACTGTTGCCGCACATTCCATCGTTATTGAAATTCTCGTAGAAGTCGGCCTCGCCATCGTTGTTCAGATCGTGAAAGCGCGTGATCTGATCGCGGCCGGAGATATAGATCTTATCGTCGACAATCTTGAGCCCCAGCGCCTGAAAGAGCCCCGTGGCGTAACGCTTCCATGTAATCTTTTCAAGCTTGGCGTCGAGCCCGCTAAGCAGCCAGACGTCGCCGCTCATGGTACAGACCGCGGCGCGGCCGTCGGCGAAGAAATCGAAACCGGTGATGCGCATGTATGCGTTCCACGGGTTCTGGTACGGCACGGTGATTTCGTCGGCTGTGTAGCCGTTTTTGTCGTCGGCGCCGAGCGTGCCCGCGACGGTGATCGCAGGCGTCCAGCGCGGTGCGCCTCCTTTAGTAAGAGCCGTCAGGTCGCCGGCGGCTTCGACGGTCTTCGCCGCTGCACCGAACTTGGCCAGATCGTCTTTGGGTCCGCTCCAGATGGCCAGCGTCATGTTCGACGGAGCTGTGATCGCGGGAAGCTTGAGCTGAATGCGGCCGTTCTCGACCTGCCATGTGGAACCGGCCGGCGCGCCGCTGACACTTGCCGCGATGACGCCGTCCTTCGTTTCGAGCACAGCCAGTTTGCCGTCGACCGCGCCAACTTTATCGGCGCTGATCGTTCCGCCCGAAGCCAGTCCGCCGCCGGCTTTATCCTGCTCGCAGACCAGCATGTTCAAACTTGTGGCGGATTTCGCGATTGAGAAGCTGCGGGTGAAAATGTCCTGTCCTTCTTTCTCGACGAAGCCGGGCGATTCGAGAACCGCCGCGTCGCCGACCGTGTAGGAGAGGATGGTTCTTTCGCCGTTGATGTAGAGTCCCTTGTAGCGGGCCCAGTCGCGCGGCAGCGGACCATAAGGCTTTTCGCGCGGGTCTTTGAATTCGTCGCCTTTAGCCCAGCCGATGCTGCCCTTGCCGACTCCGAATGACAGCTTGCCTTCGGCGACAGGATGGCCTTCCAGGCCGTCGCGGCCGGTGGGCATGCGCAGGTATCCGCCGGTCCATGCGGCGGTCGTGCAGAGCCGCTCGCTCTCGAAACAGACTGCGGCCATCTTGGGCGCAACCTGGCCTTCTTCGAGCGGTGCTTGCGTGGTCGCTTTGGTCAGCTTGATTGCAAATCCTTTGAGCACCTTCTGGCCATTGGCTTCAACGTGCGCCGTGTGGAACAGGCCGTAGTCCATCTTGTCTTTGCTCTTCGGCGGAGGCGCTTTCGCCTTTGCGGCGGTGGCTTTCGCGGCGGGAGCATTGCCTTTGGCGCGGGCTTCCCAAGCTGTTTTATCCCAGGCGATATCGTCGGCGCCCTTTTTGTGGAAGAGAGCTTTCGCTGGAAGTATTTCGTCTTTGCCGCCGGGCGCCTTCCAGGAGACGACACAACCGGCCCCGCCGCCGGCTTCGAAGAACTCGATCTTAATGACGTGATCGCCAGGTTTCAGATCGACCGAGCCGCTCTTTGCATCAAAACCATGGACGCCGCCATTATCGACGACCAGCTTGCCATCGATGTACATGCGCGAGCCGTCGTCGGATTCGAGGGTGAAGTCGTGAGAGCCCGACTTTTCGGTGCGCAGAACGCCCGTCCAGCGCGCGTAGAAGTGGTCTTCGGCGCGGATGTCGAACGCATCGCCTGTGCCATTGCCGAATTCGACCAACTTATCCACGCGGACGTAGGAGGGCTTCGTGCCGGGTTTGATCTCCGGGAAATCGTCTATCTCGCTGCCGAAGATGAAATACTCACCAACCAATCCGGGCTCAACCTCGTCCGCGGCAAATGCGCTCAACGAAATGGCAAACGCCAATCCCGCCAGGATTGCAAGCCGGCCTAGGATCGGCCTCGAGACGCGTAAAGCTTTCGAAGTTTGCATGGGTCTGACACCCTTTCTCTTTATGGTCCGTTCCGCATTTCAGATTTTGTCTGGAAAGTCTGACACTCTCTATACCCTTCAGCGGCGAAATGTGAGTACCATTATTGGTGGAATTATTGTGACAAAACGGTTTGATTTGTGCCCCTCTTCACGTCTGATTGAACGCTATGAAGCACTCAGCAAGTCATCCCGGCTGCATTGAAATCCCCATTCAGACTGTCGTTGGCAATCAGTGCTCCGCGCAGAACGACCGGCTTGCTGTGGAAGAACCGCTCGAGATCCGTCTGGGCTTTGGCGCGCACGCTCAGCGCTCGCACAAAAGCATTTCGGTGACAATGCGCACGCCCGGAGACGATCCGGATCTCGCGGCGGGGTTTCTTTTTACGGAAGCGATTATCGAATCGGCCGCGCAGATCGAGAGCATCCACGCCTGCGGCGATCCGGCGAAGAAACTGAAAGCTCAGAATGTCGTGCGCGTCGAATTGCATCCCGATGTGACGGTGGATTTGAAGCGCCTTGAACGGCATTTCTATACCACGTCCAGTTGTGGCGTGTGCGGGAAGACTTCGATCGAAGCGCTGCAGCTTGGCGCATGCGCGCCACTGCCTTCAAATGGACCCGTTGTCGAGAGCGCGCTGATCCATGGCTTGCCGGAAAAACTGCGCAAGGCTCAAGCGATCTTCGACCAGACCGGCGGGTTGCACGCGGCGGCGCTCTTCGATTTTAGCGGCGAGCTCGTCGCGTTGCGCGAAGATGTGGGCCGCCATAATGCCGTCGATAAATTGATCGGGTCTCAACTTTGTGCCGGAAAAACGCCGCTGCATGCGCGGCTGATGCTGCTCAGCGGACGGGCCAGTTTTGAGCTGGTGCAGAAGGCTCTGCGCGCTGGCATACCTTTAGTGGCGGCCGTTGGCGCGCCGTCAAGCCTGGCGGTTGAGCTGGCGGCGCAATTCAAAATGACGCTGCTGGGCTTCGTGCGCGGCGAGCGGTTTAATGTGTACTGTGGCGCGGAGCGGCTGCGCCGATGACAGACGAGGCTCCGTCGATGGCCGAAGAGACTCCGCCCAACCGGCGGGAGGTGCGCGCGCAGTCTCCGGAAGAGCTCGGAGCATTGCAGATTTCCGTGCCGTCGAAAGCGGCCGGTGGCATGCCCGCGATTTTCTCGTCGCTGCAGCACGCCTGGGAAGAGATGGGCGTGCTCGGTGGCGCCAAGGCGCTCCTGGCGCTCAATCAGAAAAACGGATTCGATTGTCCGAGCTGCGCGTGGCCCGATCCGGACGGAGAACGTTTTCGCGGCGAGTTCTGCGAAAATGGTGTGAAGGCCGTCGCGGAAGAAGCGACAACAAAGCGACTCACGCCCGCGTTCTTCCAGAATCATTCTGTCGGCGAGCTCTCGAAAAAATCGGACATGTGGCTGAGCCAGCAGGGGCGCCTGACGCAGCCGCTGGTGTTGCGCGCGGGCAGTGACCGGTACGAGCCGATCAGTTGGGACGCCGCGTTCGAGCTTATCGCGCAGCGCCTCAATGCGTTGAGCTCGCCGGACGAAGCCATTTTTTATACGTCGGGGCGCACCAGCAACGAGGCCGCCTTCCTCTATCAGCTTTTCGTGCGGCAGTTCGGCACGAACAATCTGCCCGACTGTTCCAACATGTGCCACGAATCCAGCGGCGTGGCGCTGATGGAGACGATCGGGACCGGCAAGGGGACGGTGCGCCTTGATGACTTCGAGCGCGCGCAGGCGATCATGATCCTGGGTCAGAATCCCGGCACGAATCATCCGCGCATGCTCAGCGCGCTTGAAGGCGCCAAGAAAAAAGGTTGCCGCATCATTGCCGTCAATCCGCTGCACGAGGCCGGCCTCGTTCGCTTTCAGCATCCACAGCACATGACGGGCATGCTCTTCGGGAACGGGACGGCGCTTACCGATCTGTTTCTGCAGGTACGCATCAACGGCGATGCCGCACTGCTGAAGGGCATCATGAAGGAGCTGCTCGACGAAGAGCGCCGCGCGCCCGGAACCGTTTTCGATCCTGAATTTATCCGGGAAAAAACCGCCGGTTACGACGCATTCATCAGCGCGCTTGAACAGACGGGTTGGGACGAGTTGACGCTGCAAAGTGGCATCGCGCGCGCGCAGATTCTCGAGGCCGCGAAGATACTGATCGGTGCGGAGCGCATCATCTGCTGCTGGGCGATGGGGCTGACGCAGCACACCAACGCGGTGGCCACGATTCAGGAGGTCGTCAACCTGCTACTGCTGCGCGGCAGCATCGGCAAGCCCGGCGCGGGGCTATGTCCGGTGCGCGGGCACAGCAACGTGCAGGGCGACCGGACGATGGGCATTGTCGAGCGGCCGCGGCCGGAGTTTCTCGACAGACTGGCGCGCGAGTTTCAATTCGAGCCGCCGCGCAAGAATGGTCACGACACCGTTGAGGCGATCAAGGCGATGCACTCCGGCGAGGCCAAAGTCTTCTTCGCGATGGGCGGAAATTTTCTCTCGGCGACACCCGACACGGAATTCACCGCCGATGCGCTGCGGCGCTGCAGCCTGACCGTGCAAGTCTCGACGAAGCTGAACCGGGGGCATCTCGTGACGGGACACGAGGCGCTCATCTTGCCGTGCCTGACGCGCAGCGAGATCGATGTGCAGAGCGGCACTGTGCAGTTTGTCACGACCGAAAATTCAATGAGCGTAGTGCAGGCCTCGCGCGGCGTGCTGGCTCCGGCATCGCAGCATCTGCTCAGCGAAACGGCGATCGTTGCGCGTCTTGCGCGCGCCGTGCTGGGAACGCGAAGCACGATTCCGTGGGAGTCGCTGAGCGCCGACTACGACCGTATTCGCGAGCACATCGAACATGTCGTGCCGGGATTCGAAAACTACAACCGCCGCGTGCGCGAGGCCGCCGGATTTTATCTGCCCAACGCGCCTGGCGGCGGCGTCTTTAATACTCCGAGCGGGAAGGCGCACTTCACCGTGCACGCCTTGCCGCAACACGACATTGCGCCGGGCCAGTTCGTGCTGATGACAATCCGCAGCCACGATCAATTCAACACTACCATTTACGGCATGCAGGACCGTTATCGCGGGATCCGCAACGAGCGGCGCGTGGTTTTATTAAATGCCGAGGACATTAAAGCAGCGGGCCTGTCGCGCGGACAGGTGGTCGATCTGATCAGCCATTTCAAAGGCGAACGGCGTGTGGCAAAAAAATTCATCGTGGTGCCCTACGACATTCCAACTCGCTGCGCCGCCGCGTACTTTCCCGAGACCAACGTGCTGGTGCCGATCGGTAGCGTGGCCGAACGAAGCGGGACGCCCACGTCGAAGTACATCACGATCACGATCCAGGCTCACGTGGAGTGAAGGACATGAAGAACTATCTGATGCAGATAAGGGAATGTAAAAAAGGCGGAGCGAGAGGGATTCGAACCCCCGAGACCCTTGCGGGCCTAGTAGTTTTCAAGACTACCGCAATCGACCACTCTGCCATCGCTCCGTGTGACGGCTGAATAAGAATATACAACGGGGCGGGCACGCGCGCTAGTTTCCGCAGGCAGTAATTGCTCGGCGTCTGATTTTCGAACGCGAAAAAGGTTGGCGAGCGGCGGTTGCATCTCTCTTTTCCGACACTAGAGTGCAGGGACTTACCAACCTCCTGGAGAATCGCATGGCGCTTGAAACTGTCAATTTGTCGCACGGCAATGTCACGGCCGAAGTCGCTCCCTCGCGCGGAGCCATCGTCGCGGGGCTGACCGTGGGCGGCAAAAGCGTCCTTTATATGGATCGGGCCACGCTGGAGGATCCAACCAAGAATGTGCGCGGCGGCATTCCCGTGCTGGTGCCGTACGCGGGAAAACTAGTCGACGAAGTGTTCACGCATGCCGGCACCAAGATGAAGCAGCACGGCTTCGGGCGGAACAAGGCCTGGACGGTGGCGGAGAAAAGCGCCTCGCAGTTGCGCATGGTTCTGCAGCAGGACGCCGACACGCAGGCGCAGTACCCGTACGAATTTAACATTGAACAGAATGTCGTGCTGCTCGCCAGCGGGCTGCAGGTCGAGTTGAACATTACTAATAATGGAAGCAAGGCGCTGCCGGTTTCGCCGGGCTGGCATCCGTATTTCTGCTGCCCCGCAGCGCAGAAGGGCAACGTCAGTGGCGACGTTCCGGGGCTGACGCCGGATAAGCTTGGCAACGAGAAGGAATTCGATTTCGGTTTGGTCGCGCCGGTCAACGGGCGCGCTACCTTTAATGTTCCGGAGCTTGGAAAATTGCGCATCAGCTTCTCGCCGGAGATGCGGCACATGCAGTTCTGGTCGCAGCCGGGGAAAGATTTTATTTGTCTTGAGCCGTTCAACGGTCCGAACAACACGGTGAACACCGACAAGCGCGTGGATATACCAGCGGGCCAGTCGCGTGTGTTCTGGATGCGGATTGAGCTGATCTAAAAAAGCGAACGGCATTCACCACAGAGAGCACAGAGGACACAGAGGACAGCGTTTGAGGGGTGGGTGACTTTGCCAGTGAGCGCACTGGCAAGCGTTCTTGATTCGTCCTTCAAACAGACACCAGCGGCAACCTTAGAATTGTCCGAAAACCGTCAAGCCGTTGCCGTTCTCCGTGCTCTCTGTGAGTCTGTGGTGAATACGTTTTGGAGTCTCCTTTGACGAAACGCGGGCGCGGAGCTCTTCAGTTGGCGGCGCGCAAAGCCGAAACTAAGAAGATGGTTAACGCTGAGACAGAGCTCTACGCGCCGGTCAAAACGTTTCTGCAGGCGCAGGGATTCAACGTCGCGGGCGAGGTTCATTCCTGCGATCTCGTGGCGGTGCGCGGCGACGAGGTCGTCGTCGTGGAGCTCAAGCGTGCCTTCTGCCTCGAACTTATTTTTCAGACGATCCAGCGCCAGGTTCTGACGCAGACGGTTTACGCGGCGATCGAAAAACCGCGCAAGCGTGGGCGGAAACGCTGGCGCAACATGCTGAAACTCTGCCGCATGCTCGGCGTCGGCTTGCTCACCGTGGAGCTCAGCAAGACTGCGGCGCAGGTTCACGTCGCGCTGGAGCCCACGCTTTACAAAGCGCGCATTGTCAAGAAAAAACAGACACGCCTCCTGACGGAGTTTCGCGGCCGCTCGGCCGACTTTAATATCGGCGGCAGCACGCGCCGCAAGATCATGACCGCATACCGCGAGCAGGCGCTGCGCCTCGCCAGCCACCTCCAGAAAAACGGACCCTCGAAGCCTGCCGCGCTGGCTCAATTCTGTGCCTGCGCCCGCGCGGGAAACATCCTGCTGCAAAACTGGTACGGCTGGTTCGAACGCGTGACGCGCGGCGTTTACGCGCTGACCGCCGAAGGACAGAAAGCGCTGCTGACTTACGCCGCGGTGGTCAACTCGGTCCCGAAGCGCTCGAAAGTTTCTTGAGCAGCTCCGGCGGAATCCCGATTCCAGCCACGACGACGCGTCCCAGAAAAGGCTTCGCTTTATCCGTTTCAAAACCGGATTTTAATGCCACGAATGTAACCGTCAGGTCTGCGCGAATGCATGCGCCGGCCGGCTCGCCGCTCTGGCAATCCAAGCCCGAGGGCACGTCGATCGCCACCACGAGCGGACCGTTGAGCGCATTGATCCGCTCGACGATCGAGCGCATCTCCGGCCGCACGTCGCCGGAGAAACCGGTGCCCAGTAGCGCGTCGACAACGATGTGCGCGCTCGCCCATTCCGAGGCTGCTGCATCGAGCGAATTCGTATCCGTGATCGTGTGACGCGGCAGCTCGGTCTTCTCGATGATGTGCCGGTTGATGGCGGCGTCTCCGCTGAGCTTGCCGGGATCGATCGCCGAAAAGACGCTGACCTGCGCTCCGGCGATATGCAGATGGCGCGCGATCACATAGCCATCGCCACCGTTGTTGCCGCCGCCGCAGACGATGGCCACGCGCAGCGCCGTTCCCCCCTCTCCCCTTCGGGGAGAGGGGCCGGGGGTGAGGGGTGTGCGGCGCCTCTTGCCAGCGGCGTCCCCCTCACCCCTAACCCCTCTCCCCCGAGGGGAGAGGGGAACCGTTTCGGCCAGCTTTAAAATCTCGCGGCTCGCCGATCGTCCCGCGTTTTCCATCAGCACGATGCCCGGAATGCCGTACTGCTCGATGGCGATGCGGTCGACTTCGCGGCATTGATCTCGGCTTAAAATCAGCATCGGGAACACTCAGAAAAACGGAGCGCCTCGCAAGACGCGAGGCGCAAAAGTTAACCCACTCGGCAAAAACCTTTTCTTGATTACTCCTGCTTCTTCTTTTTCTTGTCGCCCGGGACAAATTCGGCAACCTTGACGACCTTCACGCCGTCGGCGGTCTGGTCTCCCGAGACGCGGGCCGACGCGCCCTTCTTGATCAGGTCGGCGATCTGCGTGGCGGTCTCACCGCTGGCGAGCAGATTGTACTTATCGCCTTTTTTGGTGGTCAATACGGCGGCAACACCCTCTTTGGCATCTGCGGGTTTCTCGGAGAGCTTGCCGACAAGCGAGCCGTCTTTTTTCCCTTTTGGTTTGTCGCCTTTGTCCGCGGCAGGTGCAGCGGCGGCGGGTGTTGCAGGAGCGGCCGGAGTAGCCGGTGCCGCAGGTGTGGCTGTAGCGGCGGGCGTGGCGGGTGTGGCGGGTGTCGCCGGCGCAGCGGCTTTTTCATCGTCGGCGGCACGCGTGCCGAGGACCAGCGTCATCGCCATCATCACGGGTAGACAGAATTTCAATGCACTCATTGCTCTCTCCTTATGACCATTTGAAAATCCGCGTCGTCCAGCAATTTCAACGCGCGGTGCGGCGCCTTATTCATCGCCCTCTTTAACTTTTAACAGTTGGCCAGTACAGCGGGTCAATTGCTTTCCATTATTGGTTCGAGCGTTGTGAAAGCCACAGCGGAAAAGTCCAAACAGCCGGACATTTTCCGCTGTGGCTTTCTCTTTGATTGCGCGCGAACCAATAAGACATAACGGCGAAGCGCGAGAGGTAACGAAGATTCTCTGGGATTTCCGTTCTCACGGTTTTTACACTGTGGCGGCGTTGCGCATGATGCGGCGTTTGAAATCCGCAATGGTGCGCTGCAGTCCGTCGCGCCGGTCGATCTTTGGCTCCCAGCCCAGCACCGTCCGGGCGCGCGTGATATCCGGTCGCCTGCGGGTGGGGTCGTCGGAGGGCAGAGGCAGACAGGTGATCTTGCTCGTCGAACCGATCAGGTCGATGATCTCTTTGGCGAACTGGTTGATGGTGATCTCTTCGGGATTGCCGATATTGACCGGCTCGTCGCAAGTCGATTCCATCAGCAGCATAATCCCCAGCAGCAGGTCGTCGACGTAGCAGAAGCTGCGCGTCTGCGTGCCGTCGCCGTGCAGCGTGATCGGCTCGTTGTTCAATGCTGCGCGGACGAAGTTGGGCAGCACGCGGCCGTCGTCCAGGCGCATGCGCGGGCCGTAGGTATTGAAGATGCGGACGATGCGCGTCTCGACCTGGTTCTGGCGGTGATACGACATGGTCAGCGCTTCGGCGAAGCGCTTGGCTTCATCGTACATGCTGCGCAGCCCGATGGGATTGACGTTGCCCCAGTAGCCTTCGACCTGCGGATGAACCTGCGGATCACCGTAAACTTCGCTGGTTGACGCCAGAAGCATGCGCGCACCTTTGGCTTTCGACAAGCCCAGCGCGTTGAGCGTACCCAGCGCGCCGACCTTCAAAATATGTACGGGCATGCGCGAGAAGTCGCGCGGGCTGGCCGGCGAGGCGAAATGATAAACACGATCGACGGGGCCTGGCACGTGGATGTACTGCGTCACGTCGGTGCGCACGAAGCGGAAGGCTTTGTTCTCTTCCAGATGCTTGATGTTTTCGTACTGGCCCGTGACGAGACTGTCGACGCCGACGACCTCGTGACCTTGCTCAAGCAGACGGTCGGTCAGATGCGAACCCAGGAAACCCGCCGATCCAGTGACAACAATGCGCATGATAAAATTCCTTTAGCTGCCTCTGCCGCGATAAACTTTATTTCACGATTTCGATCACTACGTCGCCCTCGCCGATCACCCTGGCGCAGCAGGCCATGCGGAAGGGCTCGCCCTTCGCGTGGAGCAGTTCCAGCGTGCCGTCCTCCACGTCGCCGATCGCATTGAGGTGCTCCGAGCCGCTTAGTACGCGGATCAGATCCTGGCCACACAACCCGCGCCGGCAGGAATGATGCACCGTCTGGCGCTGTTCGAGCAGCACCAGCAGAATACTTTTTCCCGGTGGAACCTCGCCGGCAAAAACCTGCGGCTCAATCACCAATCGACCCATCACAAGCAATTGTCGGATTTCAGCGCCGATATTGCAAGAGAGGTTGCATATTCCCTTCCCTTAATGCGAAACTGGCCGGCGGGGACGCCGGCCTCACCCAAGCACCAAACCCGTTCAAGTCATTATTGAGTCCAGTGTTGTCAATTACGGGAAAAAAGTTTGAAACGATTCGTTTCAAACTTTTTTATCCACACTGGACTCATTATATCTCCAAACAAATCATACATACGGCCTCTCTGTTGCGGTTGCTTTCCGGAAAGGGGAGCAAACGCCTAAATGGACATGCTTAGCTGGCTGATTTTCGGTCTGATCGTGGGTGTAATCGCCAAGTTCCTAATGCCGGGGCGCGATCCCGGGGGTTGTATCATCACTATTATTATTGGAATCGCGGGTTCCTTTACGGGCGGATACCTGGGGCGGATGTTTTTTGGCGGCACACAGGGGCAACCGGCGGGTTGGATCGGCTCGATCCTAGGGGCGATGCTGCTCCTCTTTATATATCGGATGCTGGTTGGATCGAAAAATACAGACTAGACACGGCGCAGGCCCGCGTATTGCGTCGCTGAATTCATAAAAGGAGGCGTACAGCGATGGAAGTCATTGGATGGATTGTTTTCGGGTTGGTCGTCGGCGTGATCGCGAAGTTCCTCATGCCGGGTAAAGATCCGGGTGGATTTATGATCACCGTTCTGCTGGGTATTCTGGGCTCGTTTGTGGGCGGTTTCCTTGGCCAGGTTGTGGGCGGCAGTGGGGAAGCCCCAGGCTGGATCGGCTCTATCGTCGGCGCTATGCTTTTGCTTTTTATCTACAGGATGATGATGGGTCCGCGGGGTCCTCAGGCAAGAACGGTATAGATTGCGATGTTTTTGGGATAAATAAAAGGGGGCCACGAGGCCCCCTGCTGCACTTTTCTGAGAAATTTGATACCCTTTTTGGGCGCTTTACTATCGAGGGTCAATTTGCCCCTCCCCTCCCCCCTCCCCTACCCCTCCCTTAAAGGAAGGGGAAACAACGGCAACGGCAAACTCATTTTTATCTCCCGCAATTGCATTGATTGAAAGAGGCGCGTAACCTTTCGGACAACCTTTGTTGTCAGGAGAGCCACTATGCGTTATGCGATTGCTTTACTGATCGTCGCGACTTCTTTATTGCTGAGCGGATGTGGAAACGACAAGCGGCCGCTTACCGATCAGGTTAAGGACGCCGCTGGGCAGGCTAAAGATGCTGCGGTCAAGGCCAAGGACAAAACGGCCAGCACTGTTACCCGCACCAAAGATTCGATAACCAACGATGCCAAAGAGCGCTCCGATCGCATCGAGAATTTTGCGAGCGACCGGCTTAAGCCATAGAGCGGCTTAGCAGGTGTGGTCTCGGAGGGATGATGCACCTTCACGGATCAACGCCGAATCGAGCGCAAAGAAAAATTCGCGCATCATTCCGAGGCCGCACTGGTAAGCTCCCTCGATACAGCCCTCGGTCGCGTACCAGTGGCACCCGACATTCTCCGGACACGCATGCCACCTAAAAAACCACAGGGCGACGACCTTTTCAGCGCACTCGATGAGCCCGCGGGACTCACGCCCGCGCCGCGGGTCGTCGCACCGAAACTGGCGGCCTCGCCGCTGCGCGTTTCGATGCATCTGGCGGAGGTCGCTGTCGAGGGGCCGCTGCGCGGCAGCTTCACCTATTCCGCCGATCTGCTCTGGGATCAGCTTGTGCCTGGCGCGCGTGTGCTGGTTCCGTTTGGGCATCGCACGGTCAATGGATTTTTCCTGGGCAAGCGCAGCACTGAGGATATCGCGCGCGAGGCGATCGATCCCTCGCGGCTGAAGGCCATCACCAAAATTCTCGATGCGCACGACGCCGACGGCGGCGCGCTGCTGACTCCGACGCTGCTCCAACTTGCGCGCTGGATCGCGCATCATTACGCCTGCCCGCTGGGCAATACGCTCTCGGCGATGCTGCCGGCGGGCGTCAAGCGCGGAGCGTCGGGCGCGCGCGTGCGCATCGTCACGGCGCTGGTGCCGGCAGCAGAGCTGCTCGCGCATGCGGAGAAACTCGCGGGAAAAAAGCCGCGCCAGAGCGACGTGCTTTTGGCGCTCGCGGCGGCCGACGGCGTGATCAACGCGGTGACGCTGATGCAGGAATCTCAGGCGCCCGACAGCGCGCTGAAGGCGCTCGCCAAGGCGGGATTGCTTTCGATCAGCGAAGAGCGCGCCGGCGGCGATGCGGGCGCGGCGGAGGTCTCGCACGATCTGGCGCTCAACGCCGAGCAGCAGCAGGCGCTCAGCGCGATCGAGACGGCGATTCATTCCAATGCGTACTCGGGCTTTCTCTTGCAGGGCGTGACCGGCAGCGGCAAGACGGAGGTGTATCTGCGCGCGCTGAAGACGGCTCTGGCGCAGAACAAGCAGGCCATTGTGCTGGTGCCAGAGATCGCGCTGACGCCGCAGACGGCGCAGCGGTTTGAAAGCCGGCTTGGGCGGCAGCGTGTGGCGGTGCTGCATAGCCATGTCACCGACGGCGACCGCGCCGAAGCCTGGCGCGCCATCCGCGCCGGAAAGATTGACGTGGTCGTCGGCGCGCGCTCGGCGCTCTTTGCGCCCCTGCCGCGACTGGGCGTGATCGTCATCGACGAAGAGCACGAGAACGCCTTCAAGCAGGAGAGCGTGCCGCGCTACCACGCGCGCGACGTGGCGATCGAGCTGGCGCGGCTGAGCCACGCGGTGCTGGTGCTGGGTTCGGCGACGCCGAGTTTTGAAGCGCTGTATATGACGCGCCCAGTTTCCATTAAGAGTGGCGCAGACATTCCTGTCTGCACGAAACTTTCTCAGGGCCAGCCGGAATCATCTGGCGAGACCACACGGGCAGCCCAACAGCTGCCCGTGCCACACATTCAACCACAAGCACCGCCGCTTCTGGCGCATCTGCGCTTGAATCAGCGCGTGGCGGGGCGGCCTTTGCCGCCGGTTGAGATCATCGATATGACGCGCGAGAATAAGGAAGTCGAGCGCTACAGTTATCTGTCGCGGGCGCTGCTGCGCGGGCTGGAGCAGACGCTGGGGCGGCGCGAGCAGTCGATTTTATTCATGAACCGGCGCGGCTTCGCGACGGTGATCACCTGCCTGCGCTGCGGGCAGACGGAGAAATGTTTGCAGTGCGATATCGCTCTGACCAGCCACCGCAAAGCGAACACGCTCAACTGCCATTACTGCAATTACACGAAGCCGATTCCCGACTCGTGCAGCTTCTGCGGCGCGCTGGGCGTGAAGCATTGGGGCATGGGCACAGAGCGCGTCGAGGAGGAAGTGCGCAAGGCCTTCTCCGGCGCACGGGTGGCGCGCATGGATTCGGACACCATGCTGAAGCGCACCAATTATCTGGAGACGCTCGGCGCGTTTCGAGCGGGCAATGTCGACATCCTGATCGGCACGCAGATGATCGCCAAGGGACTCGACTTTCCGAACGTGACGCTGGTCGGCGTGGTCATGGCCGACACGGCGCTGCACATGCCCGACTTCCGGTGCCGCGAGCGCACGTTTCAATTGCTGGCGCAGGTGGCGGGCCGCGCCGGCCGCGGCGAGAAGGGCGGGCGCGTCATCATCCAGACGCATCTGCCCGGCGACCCCGCGATCCGCTGCGCCTCGAAGCACGACTTCGACGGATTTATTATCGATGAACTGGCCGAGCGGCGGGCGTACAACTATCCGCCCTTCACGCGTCTGGCCCGCATTATCGTGCGCAGCAAGGATCAGCCCGCGGCGAGCGCCGCGACGCAGCAGATCGCCGGCGCGCTGCGCGCTCATGCGCCGCCCGGCGTGAGCGTGCTGGGCCCGGCCGACGCGCCGCTCTCGCGGATTGAAGGATTTTACCGCCAGCACGTGATGATCAAATCGCCGGGCAGCGAGGGGCTCTCGCAGCTTTTATCCGGCCCCTGCGCCGCCGTGATTTCAAAGATCAAGGGGGCGGAGGCGGTGATTGATGTGGATGCGATTGGGATGCTGTGAGAGCTTGCCTCCGGCTAATTTCCGGCGTCCCTCCGGGACGAACGAAAGGGCGCGAGCGTGCACTGGATGGTGTCAGTAACCTCCTGCGCCCCTGCCGGGGCGCGAGGCGTGAGAGTGGATCGGTATCCGGGGGCTGCGCGCTTCGCGCTGACCCCCGGCTAATTTCCGGCGTCCCTCCGGGACGAACGAAAGGGCGCCAGCGTGCACTGGATGGTGTCAGTAATCTCCTGCGTCCCTTCGGGACGAACAGCACGCGAAGGGGCTCGGAATCGAGGGTGCTTATTTCCACGAACGCGGGGGCTTGCCTTT
>Ga0105047_10002601_pt1 | contig 32132 bp, 24 predicted proteins | sample MAT04_FD_78384 | JGI IMG/M metagenome (GOLD analysis project Ga0105047, IMG submission 78384) | Freshwater microbial communities from Lake Fryxell liftoff mats and glacier meltwater in Antarctica - MAT-04 (megahit assembly) | ecosystem: Environmental > Aquatic > Freshwater > Ice > Liftoff... | reverse complement strand
TCGGCCATCATGATGGTTGGCGCGTTCAGGTTGCCGGTGACGATCGCCGGCATGATGGACGCGTCAACCACGCGCAAGCCCTGCACGCCATGCACCCGGCCCTCGCCGTCGACCACGGCCATGTCGCCTGCGCCCATGGCGTTGGTGCCGCAGGGGTGGTAGGCGGTTTCCGCGTGCTGGCGTACGTAGGCGTCAAGTTCGGCATCAGTTTGCGCTTTCTCTCCCGGGGTGATTTCCCGCCCGGCATATGGCGCCAAGGCGCTCTGACGCATGATCTCGCGCGTGATGCGGATGCCGGCCCTGAACTCTACCCAGTCCTGCTCGGTCGACATGTAGTTGAACAGGATGCTCGGGTGCTGGTGCGGATCTTTCGAACGCAGATGTACACGGCCGCGGCTGGGCGAGCGCATGGAACCCATGTGGGCCTGGAACCCGTGAACCTTGATAGGGTTGCTGCCGTTGTAGTTGATGGCCACCGGAAGAAAGTGGTACTGGATGTTGGGCCAGTCGAATGCATCCGAACTGCGGATGAAGCCACCGGCTTCGAACTGGTTGCTCGCGCCGATGCCGCGGTTCAGGAACAGCCATTCGGCGCCGATGGTCGGCTGGTTCCACCATTTCAATGCGCCCACCAGCGAGACGGGCTGCAGGCACTCGTATTGCTGGTAGACCTCCAGATGGTCCTGCAGATTGGCGCCTACACCAGGCAGGTCATGTACCAGCGCAATGTCGAGTGCCTTCAGCAGGGCCGACGGCCCCACGCCCGAACGTTGCAGGATCTGCGGTGATGCGATCGCGCCCGAACACAGCAACACCTCGCGCCGCGCGTGTGCGATGTGGGCTTGCGTGCCCTGCAGGTAACTCACGCCATTCGCCTGCTTGCCCGAGATCAGGATGCGATCGGTGACGGCATGGGTGACGATGGTCAGGTTGGGCCTCTGGCGCGCCTGGTCGAGGTAGCCGCGCGCCGTGCTCGAGCGCCGGCCTTTGGGCGTAGTGCTGCGGTCCATCGGGCCGAAGCCCTCTTGCTGGTAACCGTTCAGGTCGTCTGTGCGCGGGTAACCCGCCTGCACGCCGGCGTCAATCATGGCCTGGAACAGCGGGCTGTTGCCGGCCTTGGGTGTGGTGACGCTGAGCGGGCCGCTGTCGCCGTGGTAGTCGTTGGGACCGATGTCGCGCGTCTCGGCCTTGCGGAAGTAGGGCAGGCAGTCGAGGTAAGACCAGTCCTGCAGACCGGGACGGGCGGCCCAGCCGTCGTAGTCCATCGCGTTGCCGCGGATGTAGCACATGCCGTTGATCAGCGAGGAGCCACCCAGCCCCTTGCCACGACCGCACTCCATGCGCCGGTTGTCCATGTGCGGCTCGGGATCGGTTTCATAGGCCCAGTTGTAGCGTCGGCCCTGCAGCGGGAAGGCCAATGCGGCCGGCATCTGGGTGCGAAAATCCAGGCGGTAATCCGGGCCTCCCGCCTCGAGCAGCAATACGTGCGTGTCTGCGTCCTCGGTCAAGCGTGTGGCCAGCACATTGCCGGCCGAACCTGCGCCGATGATGATGTAGTCGAAATCTTTGGCTTGCATCGCGCGCATTTTCCCTTGGCGCCGGTCAGAACACCGACGCGTAGTCGCCCATCTCCACCTGGATGGACTTGGTGCGGGTGTAGGCGCGCAGCGTGTCCAGGCCATTTTCGCGGCCTACGCCCGATTGTTTGTAGCCGCCCACCGGCATTTCCGCGGCCGACTCGCCCCAGGTGTTGATCCAGCAGATGCCGGCGTGCAACTGGTGGATCACGCGGTGCGCGGTGTTGAGATCCGACGTGATCAGGCCTGCGGCCAAACCGTAGTGGGTAGCGTTGGCGCGCTGCACCACCTCGGCTTCGGTATCGAAACCCAGAATGGCCATGACCGGTCCGAAGATCTCCTCTTGCACGATCTTCATCGCGTCCTTGCAATCGGTGAACACCGTCGGCTGCACATAGGCGCCTTGCGCCAGCGGCCCCGCCGTGGCGCGTTCGCCACCGGCCAGAAGCCGCGCGCCTTCGGCTTTGCCGGATGCAATGAAGGCCAGCACCCGCTCCATGTGGGCCAGGCTCACCAGCGGGCCGAAGTTGGTGTCGGCGTTTTGCGGGTCACCCATGCGGATGCGTTGCACGCGTTTGAGCACCTTGCCCTCGAATGCTGCCTTGATCGTGTGGTGCACGAACACCCGCGTGCCATTGGTGCAGACCTGGCCAGAGCTGTAGAAGTTGGCCATCATGGCGATGTCCGCGGCGCGGTCCAGGTCGGCGTCGGCAAAAACGATCAGCGGGGACTTGCCGCCCAGTTCCATGGTCACGTCCTTGAGTGTCGAACTAGACGCACTGGCCATCACCTTCTTGCCGGTCACGGTGCCGCCGGTGAACGAGATTTTTTCGATGCCCGGGTGTTCGGTGAGCCATACGCCGACGGTGGCGCCGGGTCCATTGAGCACATTGAATACGCCATCGGGCAGTCCCGCTTGGCTGTAGATCTCCGCGAGCTTCAACGCCGTGAGGGGCGTGACCTCGCTGGGCTTGAAAATCATCGCGTTGCCCGCCGCCAGCGCCGGGGCTGACTTCCAGAGCGCGATCTGGATGGGGTAGTTCCAGGCGCCGATGCCAGCGACCACGCCCAGCGGCTCGCGCCGCGTGTAGACAAAGGAGCTTTCGCGCAGAGGCACCTGCATGCCTTCGATGGCGGTGGCCAGGCCGGCGTAATACTCGAGCACGTCGGCGCCGGTGACGATGTCGACGGCGCGGGTCTCGGAGTGTGGCTTGCCGGTGTCCAGCGTTTCCAGGTCAGCCAGTGCATCGTTGCGCTCGCGCAGGATGTCGACTGCACGGCGCAAGACACGCGAGCGCTGCATGGCGGTGAAGCCGGCCCAGATGCGTTGTCCGGCCTGGGCGCTGGCCACGGCGGCGTCCACATCCTGGCGCGACGCGCTTTGCACGGCGGCGAGCACGTCGCCCGTGGCCGGGTTGATGGTGTTGAAAGTCTCAGCGCTGGTGGCGTCCACACGGGCGCCGCCAATGAAGAGTTGTTGCACGGGAAAAGCAGGCATGCGCGCGTCCTTGAATCGGATATCGAGTACGGGGTCGGCCTCTGGTGGACCGTCCGCCAGGTCAGCCCATGGCCTTGCCCAGCAGGGCATGGTAGAGCTCGCGGTCACCGAGCACGCCGATCACGCGCTCGCCGTCGCTGAGCATCAGCTTGTGCCCGGTCTGGTAGCGGATATGCAGCGCATCGCGCATGCCGATGTCGGCATTGACCAGGGTCGGGGTCGGGTTCAGCTTTTCGATGTCGTCGTTGGCCGCCCAGCGCTGCAGCGGCATCGCGTCGGCACCACAACGCAGGCCTTGCAGTGCGCCCTGGCCATCGACCCGGATCCAGATGTCGGCAGCCGAGTCCAGGGTGATTTCGTCGTCGCGTTGCGTGCACTCGGCCAGCGGGCACATCAGGCTGCGACCGCTGAGCACGTTGAGCGGATTGGTATGTGCCACAAAGGCGCGCACATAGTCGTTGGCCGGTTTGAGCACAATGTCTTCGGGCCGGCTGTGCTGCACGATCTGCCCGCCTTTCATGATCACAATGTTGTTGCCCAGCTTGAGTGCCTCGTCCAGGTCGTGACTGACAAACACAATCGTGATGTTCAGCTTGCGCTGCAGATCCAGCAGTTCGTCCTGCAGGCCTTGGCGGATCAGTGGATCGAGTGCCGAAAACGGTTCGTCCATCAGCAGGATGTCGGAATTCATCGCCAGCGCGCGTGCCAGGCCGACACGTTGCTGCATGCCGCCCGACAAGGCATCGGGGCGTTTGTCGCGCCACTGCGTCAGGCCTACGAGCTCGAGTTTTTCGGCAATGCGCTTCTTGCGCTCACCACTGGCCAGCCCCTGCATCTCCAGGCCCAGGCTCACGTTCTCGGCCACGGTAAGCCAGGGCAGGAGCGCGAACTTCTGAAACACCATGGCGATGCGTTGGGTACGCATGGCCTTGAGCGTGGCGGGCGAGCAATGGGCGACGTCGACCTGCGCGCCCTCATGCTCGATCAGCAGGCGCCCGCGGCTCACCGTGTTCAGGCCATTGATACAACGCAACAGGCTGGACTTGCCCGAGCCCGAAAGCCCCATCAACACGCAGATCTCGCCTCGCTCCACTGTCAGGTTGGCCTTCTCCACCCCCACGATCAGACCGGTCTTCTTGAAGATCTCGTCGCGCGACAGGCCCTGGTCGAGCAGGTCCAGGGCTGGTTGGGGCGAATCGGAGAAAACGACGTCGAGGTCTTCGATGCGGATCAGGCTCGAAGGAACACCTTCGACCTCCGGGCGGCGCTGCGAGCTTGCTTGGGAACGGCCCGGCGCGGCGCTCATAAAGTAACCTCCGCACGTCGTGCTGCGGTGCGAGCTTGCTTGGGGCGGCCCGGCGCGGCGCTCATAAAGTGACCTCCGCACGTCGTGCTGCGGTGCGAGCTTGCTTGGGGCGGCCCGGCGCGGCGCTCATAAAGTAACCTCCGCACGTCGTGCTGCGGTGCGAGCTTGCTTGGGGCGGCCCGGCGCGGCGCTCATGCCGCACCTCCCTGGCGCGGCGTGCGCTGCTTGCAGACCCGGTCGAGCATGATGGCGAGCAGCACGATGGCCAGGCCGGCTTCGAAGCCCACGGCGATGTCGGCCGTGTTCAGGGCGCGCACGACCGGCTTGCCCAGGCCATCTGCGCCCACCAGCGCAGCGACCACGACCATCGAAAGAGACAACATGATGCATTGCGTGATGCCCGCCGAAATACTGGGCATCGCGTACGGCAACTCGATACGTGTGAGCAACTGGCGGCGCGAGCAGCCAAATGCCTTTCCGGCGTCCAGCAGGTCGGCAGGCACATCGTGGATCCCCAGGTAGGTGAGCCGGATCGGCGCGGCCAGGGCAAACACCACAGTGGAGATCAGCCCGGGCACCACCCCCAGGCCGAACAGTGTCAGGGTGGGAATCAGGTAGACGAAGGTCGGCACCGTCTGCATCAGGTCCAGCATCGGCTGCAGCGCGGTATAAAAGCGCGGCTTGTGTGCGGCGTAGATGCCCAGCGGCACGCCGATGACGATGCACACCAGCGTGGCGAACAACACCTGGGCCAGCGTCTCCAAGGTCTCCTGCCAGTAACCCAGGTTCAGGATCAGCAGGAACGACAACACGCAAAACAGCGTCAGCAGCCATTTGCGCTGGATGCCATGCGCGATGACGCCGAGTAGCGCCACCATCGCCAGCGGGGGAGCCCACAGCAGGGCTTGCGTGAATGCCGTGATGGCGGTGGCCAGGGTGTCGGCGAAGGCATCGAAATACTCGGCACCATTGAGCGTGAGCCATTCGATGAATTTGGCGATGGCCTCGCCGAGGGGGATTTTCTGGATGTCCATGGCGGCCGCGGAAGTTGCCTGTCAGGCGGGAACACGCATCCCGAGCGTGATGTGCGAAGACCCCGGCGGCCACTGGCTGCCGGGACGCCGAGACCTACTTGGCCAACGCCGCTTTCACGACAGCGGCTGCCGGTTTGCCGTCAACCGTGGTCACGCCGGCGAGCCAGGTGTCGAGCATCTTGGAGTTGGCCTTGAGCCATGCGGTAGCCGCCTGCTCTGGCTTTTTGTTCTGGTTCAACACAGCGTCCATCAGGCTGTTCTCCATTTCCAGCGTAAACGACAGGTTGGAGAGCAACTTGCCAACGTTGGCGCATTCCTGCACATAGCCTTTGCGTACGTTGGTGTAAATCGTGGCGCCGCCCAGGTTCGGGCCGAACACGTCGTCTCCCCCTTCAAGGTACTTCATCTTGAAGCGACTGTTCATGGGGTGGGGTTCCCAGCCCAGGAACACGACCCAGTTGTTGCGCCGCTCGGCGCGCTGCACCTGCGACAACATGCCGGCTTCGCTGGACTCGACCATCTTGAACGAGCCCAGGCCAAACTGGTTCTTGTCGATCATTCCCTGAATCAGGCGGTTGCCGTCGTTGCCAGGCTCGATACCGTAGATCTTGTTGTCGAGTTTCTTGGCGAACTTGGCGATGTCGGCGAACGACTTCAGGCCTGCGTCGTACGCCGCTGCAGAAACCGCCAACGTGTACTTCGCGCCTTCGAGGTTTGCGCGCACGGACTCCACGCTGCCGTTGTCCCGGTAGGGCTTGATGTCGGCTTCCATCGTCGGCATCCAGTTGCCCAGGAACACATCGATGTCCTTGTTCTCCAGCGACTTGTAGGTCACCGGAACGGAAATCAGGTTGGTCTTGGTTTTGTAGCCCAGGGTTTGCAGGACCTTGCTGGTCACCGCCGTGGTGACCGTGATATCGGTCCAGCCGACGTCTGCAAAGCGCACCGTGCGGCACGACTCGGGCTCAGCTGCCTGTGCGAAACAAGGGGCGCATAACGATGCGGCCAACAGCAGGCAATGGGATGTTTTCATGGGGAGTCTCCTGTAAATGCGGTCGCGCCGACCGGAAAGACGTTGTGCGTGCGATATGGTAAACATCTAGTGACACGCTGTATATCTCAAGAGCAAAAGACAGCACGCCAGGAATCGGACAAGAAGAGCAGAAAAACCGTTCGCCGCCTGCGGGGTACAAGCGCTGTCCGCTTGACGGCGGAGATCCCGGATAAAAAGGTCGGTGCCAAACGGCGCTAGATTATTGACGGTCGCTGGCCAATGCCTTTTCGATCGCCGCCACCACGGATTTGCCCTGCGGCTCCATAGCGCTGGGAAAGCTGGCCACCACCTTGCCGTTGCGATCAATCAGGTACTTGTGGAAGTTCCAGCCTGGCGCCACGCCGGTCGCCTTGAACAACGCAGCGTACAGCGGATTGCGCCCGCCACCTGCCACGACACTCTTGGAGAACATCGGAAACCTCACCCCGTAGGTGTTGAAGCAGAAGTCGGCGATCTGCTTGGCCGCGCCGGGTTCCTGCTGGCCGAAGTCATTGGACGGGAACCCCAGCACCACCAGACCTTTGCGCTGGTACGTTGCATGCAATTGCTCCAGCCCTTCATATTGGTGGGTGAAGCCGCAATAGCTGGCGGTGTTGACCACCAGCACGGCCTTGCCGGCGTACTGGCAAAGGTTCTGGGGCGCCTCATCCTGCAAGCGATTGAACTGATGCTGCAGGATGGCCGGACACGATGGTCCTGACGGGTTTTGTGCCGATGCGCCAGGCACCACAAGCAATATCGCCGCGGCGGCGGCAATCGACATAGAAATGGATCGTATCGGTGGCATGACGCGAATATAGTCCGCCAGCCGGATTATTGCTGGGCAAGGGTCGAGCGCATGCGTGCGTCGCAGGCCATGTCGGCGCGCGGCCGCTGCGTGGCTTCGGTCGGGGCCTGGACGGAATCGTTACCATTGGCGCCAGGGCTTGGCTGTTTCCTGCCGGCCCCCATTCCTAAAGATCGTTTTCATGACTGCCGACCAGAACTGGATCGCCTTTGCCGTCAGCAGCGCGATTTTCTTTTTTTACGAAGTGTGGGTGTTCTGGGTTGGATGGCGCCATCCCGACCGGATCGCACGATCGGCCCACGCCTTCATGCGTGCCAATTGGGTGGACGCGCTGAGCCGCCAGCCAGGTTTCGAGATCGTCGCCGTGCAGGCGCTGCGCAACTCGTTGATGTCCGCCACGATCGCAGCGTCCACCGCCGCACTGGCCTTGATGGGCACGGTCAGTCTGGCCAGCAGCACGCTCGAATCGGCGACGTTCGACGGCACGCCGCCTCTGCGCATCGTGCTCGAGATCCTGCTGATGGCGACCTTGTTCGCCTCGTATGTCTGTTCGGCGATGTCGATGCGCTACTTCAGCCACGCCGGCTTCGTGATGTCGATGCCGGTGGCGTCCCCCGAGCGTCCGGCGCTCAATCCGATGGCCAAGGAATACGTCAAGCGCGCCGGCTTGCTGTACAGCTGGGCCTTGCGCTTTTTCCTGATCATTTCGCCATTGGTCGTGGGCATCGTGCGACCTCTGGGCATGCCGTTCATGACGATTGCCCTGGTGGTGGCGCTGTGGGTCTTCGATCGTCCGGCGAAGCCGTCGGCTCCGGAGGCCGGCATTGGCGACGACAGGGCCTGACCCGAAACGACAGCTGCGCCTCGCGCCCTGGCCCCGTCAGTCACCCTCCCGTCGTGTGGCGAGCGGGTAAAATCGCGGAGCTTTCCAACCCGGCCCGCGGGGACTAGCGCCGCTCGACGCGGCGTTCGCCCTGCACCCCGCCTTGCACCCCACGTTCATGACCACCATTGCTGCCTCCGTTGCCGACATCCGCCAGATATTCCTGGATTTCTTCGCCTCCAAGGGCCATACCGTGGTCGCGTCAAGCCCGCTGGTTCCAGGCAACGATCCGACCCTGATGTTCACCAATTCGGGCATGGTTCAGTTCAAGGACGTGTTTCTGGGTACGGACAAGCGCTCCTACGTGCGTGCCGCCTCGGTGCAGGCCTGCCTGCGTGCCGGTGGCAAACACAACGATCTGGAGAACGTCGGCTACACGGCTCGCCATCACACGTTCTTCGAAATGCTGGGCAACTGGAGTTTTGGCGACTACTTCAAGCGCGAGTCGCTCACCTGGGCCTGGGAATTGCTCACGCAGGTATACGGATTGCCGGCCGACAAGTTGTGGGCCACGGTCTACATCGACGATGACGAGGCCTACCACATCTGGACCCAGGAGATCGGTCTGCCGCCCGAGCGTGTGGTGCGCATTGGCGACAACAAGGGCGCCAAATACGCCTCCGACAACTTCTGGATGATGGCCGACACCGGGCCCTGCGGCCCGTGCAGCGAGATTTTCTACGACCATGGCCCGGACGTGGCTGGTGGCCCGCCCGGCTCACCCGATGCCGATGGCGATCGTTATATCGAGATCTGGAACAACGTGTTCATGCAGTTTGACATGCAGGCCGACGGCTCGCTCATGCCGCTGCCCGCGCCGTGTGTCGACACCGGCATGGGGCTGGAGCGTCTGGCCGCTATCCTGCAACACCAGCACAGCAACTACGAGATTGACCTGTTCCAGGTGCTGATCGTCGCGGCAGGGCGCGAGACCGGCTGCGCCGACTTGCAGAACAACTCGCTCAAGGTGATTGCCGACCATATCCGTGCCACGGCCTTCCTGGTCAGCGACGGTGTGATCCCCGGCAGCGAAGGCCGCGGCTATGTGCAGCGACGCATCATCCGCCGGGCCATCCGCCACGGGTACAAGCTGGGCCGCAAGACACCGTTTTTTCACAAACTGGTAGCCGATCTGGTGGCGGTGATGGGCGAGGCCTATCCGCGTTTGGCTCAGCAGCAGCAGCGTATCACTGAGGTCCTCAAAGCCGAGGAAGAGCGCTTCTTTGAAACGCTGGAGACGGGCATGGGCATCCTGGACGGCGCGCTGGCCGGTGGGGTGGCAGTATTGCCTGGCGACGTGGCGTTCAAGCTGCACGACACCTTCGGCTTCCCGCTTGACCTGTCGGCCGATGTCTGCCGTGAGCGCGGCCTGAGCGTCGACGAGGCCGGGTTCGCCGCCGCGATGGATCGGCAAAAATCGCAAGCGCGCGCCGCCGGCAAGTTCCGCATGGACAAGGCGCTCGAATACATCGGTGAGGGCAATGCGTTTGTCGGTTATGACAAGCTGACGGAAAACAGCACCGTGACCGCTGTCTATCTGGATGGTGTGGCCGCGACCGAGCTGGTCGCAGGGCAGTCGGGCGTCGTGGTGCTCGCGAGCACGCCGTTTTATTCCGAGAGTGGTGGCCAGGTCGGCGACCAGGGGGCGATCTTTACCGATTCAGCGATGTTTGCTGTGGCCGATACCCAGAAGATCAAGTCCGACGTCTTTGCCCACCATGGCACGCTGACGACGGGTGGTTTGAAGGTGGGCGATTCGGTGACCGCCCATGTGGACGCCAGCACACGCGCTGCGACGGTGCGCAATCACTCGGCCACCCACCTGATGCACAAGGCCCTGCGCGCGGTGTTGGGCACGCATGTGCAGCAAAAGGGCAGCCTGGTCAATGCCGAGCGCACCCGCTTCGACTTCACGCACAACGCACCGGTGACCGACACGCAGATCCATGACATCGAGGTGCTGGTGAATGCCGAGATCCTGGCCAATGCGCCGACCCAGTCGCGTTTGATGGACATCGAGGCGGCGCGCCAGACCGGCGCCACGATGTTGTTCGGTGAGAAATACGGTGACATCGTGCGCGTGCTGGACATCGGCAGCACGACCGAGCTGTGTGGCGGAACCCATGTCCAGCGTACCGGCGACATCGGCCTGTTCAAGGTCGTCGCCGAGGGCGGTGTGGCGGCCGGGGTGCGGCGCATGGAAGCCGTGACAGGGCAGGGCGCTTTGGCGTATCTGCAGCAGCTGGAGTCCACCGTGACGCAGGCAGCGGCTGCGGTCAAGGCGCCGGTGGCTGAACTTAATACACGTATCGTGCAGATCGTCGAGAACGCCCGTCAGCTCGAGAAGGAGATCACTGCGCTCAAAGGCAAACTGGCATCTAGCCAGGGCGACGAGCTGGTGCAGCAGGCGATCGACATCCGGGGCGTGAAGCTGCTGGCCGTGCGCATGGACGGTGCCGATGCCAAGACCTTGCGCGAGAGCATGGACAAGCTCAAGGACAAGCTCAAGTCGGCGGTGATCGTGCTGGCAGTGGTCGATGGTGCCAAGGTACAGATTGCTGCAGGTGTGACGGCCGACGTGATGGGCCGGGTCAAGGCGGGCGAACTGGTCAACCATGTGGCCAGTCAGATCGGTGGCAAGGGGGGCGGCAAGGCCGACATGGCCATGGCCGGCGGCACGAACGCCAGCGCACTGCCGCAGGCGCTGGCCAGCGTACGCGCCTGGGTCGAAAGCAAACTCTGATGGTCCTGGCGACGGTGGCTGTCGGCGCATGGTGACCCGCTTCTGATCATCGGCCATGCTGGAGCTGGACACCCCGCGTAACCGCCAGTTGGGCATTGCGATGGTGAGTGTCACCACGCTGTGTTTCGCCGCGCTCGACAGTTCGGCCAAGTGGCTGGTGATGGTGTTGCCGGTGTTCCAGGTCGTCTGGCTGCGTTTTCTCACCCATTCGCTGCTGGGCATCCTGGTGCTGACGCCGAAATACGGCTGGGCGCTTTACCGTACCCGTCAGCCGCGGCTGCAACTGCTGCGCGCGCTGATGCAGGCGGTCATGACCGCGCTGAACTTCTGGGCCCTGCAATATCTGCAGCTCGATGTGACCGGGGCGATCCAGTTCTCGGTGCCAATCCTGATTGCGGTGATCAGCGCCAAGCTGCTGGGTGAGCGACTCGATGCGCGGCGCTGGATTGCCATTCTGGTCGGATTTGCCGGCGTATTGCTGATCGTGCGCCCGGGCAGCCAGGGGTTTCACCCGGCCATCATCCTGTCGCTGATCAATGCGGTGTTGTATGCCTTGTTCAATATGTTGACGCGTCGCCTGGCCGCGACCGAGCTGGCCGCGACTACACAGCTGTGGTCTGCACTGGGCGCAGCGGTGTTGCTGACGCCGTTGGGTCTGATGGTCTGGACGCCGCCGCAAGACGCGATCACCTGGTTCCTGGTGCTGGCCATGGGTGCCTTCGGTGGCCTGGGCCACCTGATGGTGACGCAGGCCCATCGTTACGCATCAGCCGCCGTACTCGGACCTTTCCTGTACCAGCAGATCATCTATATGACGTTGTTCGGCTGGCTGATTTTTGGCCATGTGCCCGATGCGGCGGTCATCGGTGGCGCATCTGTCGTGGTCGCCAGCGGCCTGTATCTGCTGTACCGGGAGTTTCGGAACTGAAGGTTTGCGCGTTGCGTAGCCGGAATCGTCTTATTTTCCAGGTGGCGGTCTTCGCCGGTGGCGCCGCTGCATCCGGCTGAAGTCGGGTAATGGCGGGACTTCAGGCGCCGAAGTCGATCCTGCCTTGCGGCAGCAGATACAGTACCAGCGCCCGTCCGCCACGCACGGTGGGTCGGTGCTCACTGGCCGCAGGGCATACCAGCCAGCCCGCGCCCCGGTGGTCGAATGTGGCACCCGCGTCAATCGGCATGATCAGGTCGATCTCGCCGTTTGGATGGGCGTGGTGCGGGCCGGCGGTATCGGTCATGTCGACAACGTCGACCGAAAAGCCCTGCAGGTCGTCCGCCGGTTTGAAGACCCGCCCATAACGGATGCCGCCGCCTTCGCGCTGGCACAACCAGCCTTCTGCCACGCCGCTCTCGCAGGACTGGCGCAGCGCCTGGTAAGTGTTGCTGCCCTGGCCATGTTCCCGGTTGAGCCATTCATCGAGTGTGTAGTCGAGCGGGCGATGGACCAGTTGGGATGCCAGCGCGGCGATCTGTTCCCGGAATGCGGCTTGTGTCATCGAGATGTCTCCCTGGTACCTGCCTGTGGCTTGCCACGGGGTGGAATATGCAGTATTGTGCTTGCTCGAACTTTAAGTGGCACCTGAAAACATGTCAAGCACTATATTTCATGAATTGCAACTGGCGCCCGAACCGCGACTGCCCGACCCTGGCGATGCGGGGCAAGAGAAGAAGGACCCATTTCTGGTCGCCCTTGGCGGCCGGATCCGCAACCAGCGGGCCCGTCGCGGCATCACGCGCAAGGCTTTGTCGCAGATGGCCGACGTGTCCGAGCGTCATCTGGCGAATCTGGAATACGGCGTCGGCAATGCCTCCATTCTGGTGCTTGTGCAGGTCACCGGGGCGTTGCAGTGCTCGCTGGCCGAGTTGATCGGTGATGTGACGACTTCGTCGCCGGAGTGGCTGATGCTGCGAGAGTTGCTGGAGCACCGCGATGAGCAGACCCTGCACCGGGTACGGGTCGCGGTGGGCGAAATGCTGGGAACAGGCCGGGCGCGCGGGGCGCGCAGTACCCGTGTCGCGCTGCTGGGTTTGCGTGGCGCCGGCAAGTCCACGTTGGGCGCCATGCTGGCTGAGGATCTCGGTTTTCCGTTCATCGAACTGAGCCGTGAAATTGGCCAGTTTGCCGGTTGCAGCTCGGCCGAGATCCAGGCCTTGTACGGGCCAAACGCCTACCGCCGTTATGAACGTCGGGCCCTGGAAGAGGCGATACAGTTGCATCAGGAAGCTGTGATCGCGATTCCCGGTGGCCTGGTCTCCGATCCGGCAACGTTCAACATATTGCTGACGCACTGCACCACGGTCTGGTTGTCGGCAGACCCGCAGGACCACATGAGCCGCGTTGTGGCGCAAGGCGACACACGCCCGATGGCCGCCAGTCGCGAGGCCATGGCCGATCTCAAGAGCATTCTGGCGGGGCGGGCGGCCTTTTACTCCAAGGCGGAGTTCAGCATCGACACCAGCGCGCAGGGACAGTTCGAGACTTTTGCCCTGTTGCGCACAACGGTACGGAGCGCGTTGGCGTTGTAAGGCGCAAGAAGTCAGCTGCAATGAAGTGCATAAAAGTGCTTGACCTCAGATCAATTTATGCATTATTATGCATTTTACGCGCCCACCCCAACGTCTGAAAACATGCGAGAGGAGCATACCGTGACCCAGGACAACCCCGTCAATTACCAGACCCATCCGTCCCGGTACAAGCACTGGAAGCTTTCCTTTCAGGGCCCGGTGGCGACATTGGCGGCCGATTTCGACGAAAACGCTGGCTTGCGCCCGGGCTACAAGCTCAAGCTCAACAGCTACGACCTCGGTGTCGACATCGAACTCAACGACGCGATCAACCGGGTTCGTTTTGAACACCCCGAGGTGCGTACGGTGGTACTCACCAGCGCCAGGGACAAGGTTTTTTGTTCGGGCGCCAACATCTTCATGCTGGGTGTGTCCAGCCACGCCTGGAAGGTCAACTTCTGCAAATTCACCAACGAGACGCGCAATGGGCTGGAGGATTCTTCGAAATACAGCGGCCTGAAATTCCTGGCGGCCGTCAATGGCGCCTGTGCCGGCGGCGGATACGAAGTGGCGCTGGCCTGCGACGAGATCATCCTGGTCGACGATCGATCCTCGGCGGTCAGTCTGCCCGAAGTGCCGCTGCTCGGCGTGTTGCCCGGCACCGGCGGCCTGACCCGCGTCACCGACAAGCGCCATGTGCGCCATGACCTGGCGGACATCTTTTGCACCAGTGTCGAAGGCGTGCGGGGCCAGAAAGCCAAGGACTGGCGTCTGGTCGACGACATCGCCAAACCGACCGTGTTTGCACAAAAGGTGCAGGCGCGCGCGTTGGAACTGGCCGCCAGGAGCGATCGTCCGGCCGACGCCAAAGGTGTCGAACTCCCGCCACTCGACAAGGCGGTGCAGGCTGACGCGCTGCATTACCGCCACGTGACGGTGGAGATTGACCGCGCGCGGCGTACCGCCAGCTTGACCGTCAAGGCGCCAGTCGGCGAACAGCCTTCGGACATTGCCGGTATCGAGGCGGCCGGCGCCAACTGGTATCCGCTGGCCCTGGGGCGCGAACTCGAAGATGCCATCCTGTCGATGCGCACCAATGAACTCGATATCGGCGTGTGGCTGATCCGTACTGAAGGCGGCAGCGCTGCGGTGCTGGCGATGGATGCCGTATTGCTGGCCCACCAGCACCACTGGCTTGTGCGTGAAACCATCGGCTTGCTGCGCCGCACCTTCAGCCGGCTCGACGTGTCCTCGCGCAGCTTGTTTGCCTTGATCGAATCCGGCTCCTGTTTTGCCGGTACCTTGCTGGAGCTGGCGCTGGCCTGCGACCGCAGCTACCAGCTGTCCTTGCCCGATGATGCGGACAAGGCGCCCGACATCACCGTGGGCGAGATCAATTTCGGCCACTATCCGATGGTCACCGGTCAAAGCCGGATGCAGCGTCGTTTCTACGACGAGCAACCGGCACTGGAGGCGGTGCGCGCCAAGGTCGGCCAGCCGCTGGATGCGGATGCCGCCTACGCACTGGGCCTGGTGACCAGCAACCCGGACGACATCGACTGGCCTGATGAAACCCGCATGGCGATCGAAGAGCGGGTCGCCATGAGCCCGGACGCTCTCACCGGCATGGAGGCCAATCTGCGCTTCAATGGCCCGGAGAACATGTTCACGCGCGTCTTCGGTCGCCTCACCGCCTGGCAGAACTGGATCTTCCAGCGTCCGAACGCCGTTGGTGAGAAAGGCGCGCTCAAGGTCTATGGATCGGGCGAGAAAGCCGTGTTCGACTGGACACGCGTCTGACCCCCTGAACAAACCCGCGTTGTGTGGCGCGAATCCCGGTGGCGCGCCGCAACCGAACCCTCTCCACCCAAGTCCCTCGTACGGAGAACAGCATGTCATCGATCAATTACAGCGAGAAGATTCCGAACAACGTCAATCTCACCGACGACCGCACTTTGCAGCGTGCGCTCGAGCAGTGGCAACCCAATTTCCTGAACTGGTGGGGCGACATGGGGCCGGACGGGTCGAGCAACTTCGACGTCTACCTGCGCACGGCCGTGAGCGTCGATCCGCAAGGCTGGGCCCAGTTCGGCCCGGTGAAGATGCCCGACTACCGCTGGGGTATTTTTCTGAATCCTGGTGACCCCGACCGGTCCATCCATTTCGGCGACCACAAGGGCGAGAAGGTCTGGCAGGACGTGCCCGGCGAACACCGCGCCAATCTGCGCCGCATCATCGTGACGCAAGGCGACACCGAGCCAGCGTCGGTCGAGCAGCAGCGACACCTCGGCCTGACCTGCCCGAGCCAGTACGACCTGCGCAATCTGTTCCAGGTGAATGTCGAGGAAGGCCGGCACCTGTGGGCCATGGTCTACCTGCTGCACAAACATTTCGGCCGGGATGGCCGTGAAGAAGCCGAGGCGCTGCTTGAGCGGCGCTCGGGCGATGCGAACAATCCACGCATCCTGGGTGCCTTCAATGAAGCCACACCGGACTGGCTGGCGTTTTTCATGTTTACCTATTTCACCGATCGCGATGGCAAGTTTCAGCTTTGCGCGTTGGCCGAAAGTGCATTTGATCCGCTGGCACGTACCACCAAGTTCATGCTGACCGAAGAGGCGCATCACATGTTCGTCGGCGAGGCGGGTATCTCGCGCGTGATCCAACGCACGGCTGCGGCGATGAACGAGTTCAAGACCGATGATGTGGGCAAGTTGCGCGCCGCCGGTGTGATCGATCTGCCGACGCTGCAGCGCTACATCAATTTCCACTTCAGCGTGACGATCGACCTGTTCGGGGCCGATGAGTCCAGCAACGCCGCGATCTTCTACAGTTCCGGCCTGAAGGGGCGGTTTGAGGAGGGTAAACGCGCCGACGACCATGTGCTCAAGGGCCAGACCTACAAGGTGCTCGAAGCCAAGGGTGGCCAACTGGTCGATAAGGAAGTGCCGATGCTCAATGCGCTCAATGAGGTGCTGCGCGACGACTACATCAAGGACTCGGTGGCCGGCGTCAACCGCTGGAACAAGGTTCTGGAGAAAGCCGGCATTCCGACCCGACTCAGCGTGCCGCACAAGGCTTTTCACCGCAACATCGGTGCCTTGTCGCGCGTCAAGGTGTCACCGGACGGGCGCGTGGTATCGGAGGCCGAATGGAACGCGAATGTCGACAGGTGGTTGCCAAGCAGAGAAGATCGTGCCTATGTCGCCAGCCTGATGGGGCGGGTGGTCGAGCCGGGCAAATTCGCCAACTGGATTGCGCCGCCGGTGATGGGCATCAACCGCCATCCCGTGGACTTCGAATACGTACGCTTCAACTAGGCGTATCGCGGACGGCTTTGCCGCCACGATACGTCGGCCCGAACGACCCGAACCGGAGTGCGGGTCATCCGGCCGCTTGGCCTGGTGCTTTTTTTGAAGGGGTTTACATGGGTGCTTCTGACGCTGCGGTGATCAAGCAACATCTGATCGATCCTGAGATCTGTATCCGGTGCAATACCTGCGAGGCGACCTGTCCGGTGGGAGCGATCACGCACGACGACCGCAACTATGTGGTGGATGCGAGCAAATGCAATCTGTGTCTGGACTGCATCTCCCCGTGCCCGACCGGCTCCATCGACAACTGGCGCGTAATGCCGCGCGCAAAGGCCTACCCGATCGAGGAGCAACTGGTCTGGGACGAATTGCCGGTTGAAATGAGTGCCGACGATCTGGCCGAAAGCGGCGTGGACGCCACCGCTGTGCAGGCCGCGCCAGTGGTGACAGCGCCCTCGCCAACGGCGGGTGAAGATGGTGTCAGCACTGCGCAATGCGCCGCGACCTTGCCTCCGTGGTCGGCGGCGCATCCGTTCACCAATCTTTATGGGCCCAAGGCCGCGACACGATCCATTACGGCCACCGTCACCGGCAATGTGCGGGTAACCGAGGTCGGACGCGAATACGACACCCACCATGTCGTGATGGATTTCGGCTCCATACCGTTCCCGGTGCTCGAGGGTCAGTCCATCGGTATCGTGCCTCCTGGAATGGACGCCAATGGACGGCCGCACCACGCGCGCCAGTATTCGATTGCCAGCGCGCGCAATGGCGAGCGCCCGGGCTATAACAACCTGTCACTGACGATCAAACGCGTGCTGCAGGACCACGCTGGCCAAGCCGTCCGTGGTGTGGCGTCGAATTTCATGTGTGACCTGCAGGTGGGAGACAAGGTCGAGGTTATCGGGCCTTTCGGCGCCAGCTTCCTGATGCCCAACCACCCGCGCAGTCACATCGTGATGATCTGCACTGGCACCGGCAGCGCACCCATGCGCGCCATGACAGAGTGGAGGCGGCGCTTGCGCGCCACGGGCAAGTTCGAAGGCGGCAAGCTGATGCTGTTTTTCGGTGCGCGCAGCAAGGAGGAACTGCCGTATTTCGGGCCACTGCAGAATCTGCCCAAGGATTTCATGGACACCCATTTCGCGTTTTCGCGTACGCCCGGACAACCCAAGCGATATGTGCAGGATGTGATGCGCGAGTATGCTGCCGACCTCCTGCCTTTGCTGAAGGACCCCAACTGCTATATCTATGTCTGTGGGCTCAAGAGCATGGAAGAGGGAGTGGTACTGGCATTGCGCGACGTGGCGCGCGAGGCCGGCGTGAACTGGGAAACGCTGGCCGCATCGCTCAAGGCTGAAGGCCGGCTGCACCTGGAGACTTACTGAACCCGCCGGGCGGGTTCAGCAGGACGTGCCGCGCATCAAGTGCGGGGCACTTGTGCGCCTGGCATTCATCCACCCACGCGCAGTTGGTTGTCGACGTTGACCACACCGGACACGGCCTTTGCCAAACTCACGGCGCGATCGCGTGCGGCATCGCTGGGTGCCGATCCCTTGAGAATGACCTTGCCGGCATTCGTGTCGACATCGATCTTCAGTGCGCTGAGTTCAGGGTCGCGTGCCAGTTCGGCGTTCACCTGGGTCGTGATGCTCGCATCTTGAGTCTGGGCCTTGGCGGTATCGGCCGCATCTGCTGCGCCGGTCTTGGCCGCTTCCATGCCTTGTTTCACGTCTGCCCCCAAGGCCTCGCTCTTTTTCTCGACGGTCGAGACAGCAGAGTCGAGTTTCTCGCCGGCGGTGGTGGGCTCGTTGGTCTTTCCGCAGGCGCCCAGCAGCAGCGCAGACGAGATTGCCAGGACCGAAAGACCGAGGCGGGGTGTGACAGCATATTTTTTCATGGATTCTCCTCCTGGAATGCTGATGGCTCAGCGATGCAAGCAAGTTTCCTGCGGCTGGGCCACGGCAACCATCGGCGTTTGGCTACTTCGCGTGTCGGAAGTTTCCGACAGACCTCAGGGTGGGGGACTCAGGCGCGCCGCTTCTTGTGCTGGTACATCGCGCCGTCGGCGCGGTCGGTCAGCGTTGCGATCGTGTCGCCCGGTTCAGCTTCGGCCACACCGACACTGATGCTCACGGTCAGATCGGGTGCGATGGTGGACCAATGGAAATTGCGTATGGCACCCTCAATCCGCTTGCATACCTGTTCGGCAATGTTCAACTCGGCGTTCTTGAAGATGATCACGAATTCGTCGCCACCCAGTCTTGCCGCCATGTCCAGGTCACGCACATGCGATTTGAGCGTTTGAGCGATCTCCTTGAGCACGGCGTCACCCACCAGGTGCGAGTATCCATCGTTGATCTGCTTGAATCTGTCCACGTCGACCAATGCCAGGCAGGTGGACTGACCTCTTTCTATGCTCTGGCGAAGCAGCGTGGCAGCGTAGATTTCGAAGTTTCGGCGATTCGGTATCGCAGTCAACGCATCTTCCAGCGAGAGTCGCGTCAGTTCGACGGACGCCGACTGAAGCTGATTGACGCTGTGCTTGAGCTGATTGATGCTTTGCTGGCGCAGCCGCAGGTCCACTTGCCACTCGACCACTTTCTCGCGCGTTTCCAGGCCGTCTGCGCGAATCAGTTGCTCGCGCAAGCGCAGACGGCGCAGTTCGTCGACCGCTTCGCCGTTGAGCCCTTGCGCCACATACATCTGCGAGGACAGCAGATGGCCCAGGCAAGCCAGTTGTTCATGTTCCACCTGCACCGCGATGTCGATCATCTTCGCCGCCTCCTGCATGGCCCGGCTCCAGTCGTTTTGCGCCCAGGCGATTTCGGCCCGCGCCCAGCTCTCCAGCGCGCCCAGCCAGGTGACAGTGCCGTAGCGCATGGCCCATTGCGCCAGCACCTCGACATCGAGTCGGGCCTGACCGATGCGGCCATGCCAGCATTGCTCCAGACACAGGCCGAATTGCAGAACGGCTTCGGTGGTGATATGCGTTCCCGCTGTCGCACCGCCGGCATCGCCGGCATCGCCGCTGGCGATCAGCGCGATGATGGCTTCGCGTTGCGCACGCAGTTTGTCCAGGCCGGTCAATGCGCCGACATAGTAACGCTCGTGAAAAACCCGCAGCAGTTCGGTCCACCACCGGTTGACCCTGGGCTGGAACGTACTCAGCGGTGGCTGCGCCTGCTCTGCGATCTCGATCGCGGTGCTCAGCGCCTGTTCGGCCTTTTCGAACCCGTGACTCCAGAAATAGGCTACACCCAGCGCGTTGTAGGACAACACACTGTGTTCGGCGTGTTCCAGAAACTGGCTCAGGCGCACGCTGAGCAGCGCCGCCTCGACCGCCTCTTCATTGCGGCCCAGCGTGACCGAGACGATGGCATGGGTCGACAGCGCCATGACTTCGCCCGAGGTATCACCGAGCAGCTGGAAGTTCTGCGCCGCGCGCTGGCTGGCGCGGTGTGCCCGCCGGTAATGCGACAACATGCGGTCGCAATGGGCCAGGCAAAGCAGGGCCTTGGCTTCATAACGCGGGTTGGACAGCCCTTCAGCCGCCTTCAGAACCTTTTGCGACGTCGCTCGCCCTGCCTGGACATCACCCTGGTCGAGCGCGGCGTGGGCGTCGCGCAACAAGGCTTCCAGACCATCGTTGCGGCGGGGCTGAACGACTTGGGACATGCGCTGATTTTGCGTCAGAAAGTGGGCGTTGCTGGGATACAACGAAGCCGGGCATTGCCGGGCAACGCGCAACCCACTTCTACACTGTGTGGCATCTGTTTCGGTTCATATTCATGTTGCGCGGCGGTCGATCGTTCATCACGCTGGGTGTGACGCTGGGCGCTGTGTTGCTGCCTGTATGCCGTAGTGCTGGCAGCGTTGTGGTGGGGGCAGGAGACGCCGTTGTTTGCGCCCACGGTGCGCAGGATCCATTGATGACACCGCGGCACATTGAATGGTTGAAGGTGCTGGTGCCACACGCGCAGTAGTTGCTGGTGCCCGGTGCCGCGCACAACGACCTGCAGGACTTCTCCATCTACCTGGACAGATTCGCGCGCGCTGGCCGAGTTGTAGTCGCCGGCCGGGGGACGCCGGGTTCCGACTTGTTATCCCTTGATGGAGGCTGCTGCGCGCGGTCACGGTGACATGGTGCGTCGGCTGTTGGCCGGCGGCGCGAACCGGCAATTGCGTGATCATGACGGGCAAACGGCGGCGCAAATGGCACGCGCGGCGGGCCATTTGCAACTGGCAGACCTGATCGACACCGGTTCCTGAAACCGGCGCCAGGCGCTACCATGGCGCCAGGCCAGCCGACGCTGCTGCAGGCTGTATCGCGTCCAAGCCAGGCCCGGCCCCCGATCAGGAGACACCATGGCCTTGTCCGATATCGACATAGCGCAAGCGGCAACGCTGATACCGATTTTGCAGTTGGCGCAGGCGCGACTGGGCATTCCCCCGGAGGCACTTGAGCCCTACGGCCATTACAAGGCCAAGATTGATCTGGCCTGGCTGGACAGCCAGACCGGGCCCGATGGCAAACTGGTATTGGTCACAGCCATCAGTCCGACGCCCGCCGGTGAGGGCAAGACCACCACTACCGTCGGTCTGGGCGACGCGCTCAACCGGATTGGCAAGCGCACGGTGATCGCATTGCGCGAGCCTTCGCTGGGGCCGGTGTTCGGCATGAAGGGAGGAGCCGCAGGCGGCGGCTATGCCCAGGTGGTGCCGATGGAAGATATCAACCTGCATTTCACCGGCGACTTCAATGCCATCGCGCTGGCGCACAACCTGCTGGCGGCTTTGCTGGACAACCATATCCACCATGGCAATGCGCTGGGGTTCGATCAGCGGCGCATCGTCTGGCGCAGGGTGATGGACATGAACGACCGCGCCCTGCGTTCGACCGTGGTGTCGCTGGGTGGCCCCGGCAATGGCTTTCCGCGCGAGGATGGTTTTGACATCGTCGTGGCCTCCGAGGTGATGGCAATTTTCTGTCTGGCGACCTCGCGCAAGGATCTCAAGGCCCGGCTGGGCAACATCATCGTCGGCTATACGCGCGAGCAGATGCCGATCCGGGCCTGCGATTTGCAGGCCCAGGGCGCTATGGCCGCCTTGCTGAAGGATGCGATCAAACCCAACCTGGTACAGACGCTGGAAAACAACCCGGCCATCATCCACGGGGGACCGTTTGCCAACATTGCCCACGGCTGCAATACCGTGACGGCAACCCGCGCGGCGCTCAAACTGGGCGAATATGTCGTGACCGAAGCCGGCTTCGGTGCCGACCTGGGTGCGGAGAAGTTCGTCGATATCAAGTGCCGCAAGTCGGGGTTGCGGCCGGACGTGGCGGTGGTGGTTGCCACGCTGCGCGCGCTCAAGCACCACGGCGGTATCGACGCCAAGGCACTCAATGAGCCGAATCTGCCTGCACTGGAGAAAGGCATTGCCAACTTGGAGCGCCATGTCGACAACATTCGTCACCGCTACGGACTGCCGTGTGTGGTATCGATCAACCATTTCACGTCGGACACGTTGGCCGAACTCGATCTGTTGCGCCGGGTCATGGATCGACAGGGCGTACCGGTGGTCGTGGCGCGTCATTGGGCCGATGGCTCGCGCGGTGCCGAGGAACTGGCACACATCGTGGTGCGCCTGGCAGAGGCGGGAACGGCCAGCATGAAGTTTGTCTATCGCGACGAAGACAGCCTGTGGGACAAGATGAAGGCCATTGCCACACAGGTGTACGGGGCCGCCGACATATCGGCCGATTCAGCGGTTCGCGCGCGCATTGCCAAATTGCAGGCCGACGGTTTCGGTCATTACCCGGTATGCGTGGCCAAGACCCAGTATTCGTTCTCCACCGATCCCAAGCTGCGCGGTGCGCCATCGGGGCACATGGTCAATATCCGCGAGGTGCGCCTGGCTGCGGGCGCCGAGTTCGTTGTGATGATTTGCGGCGACATCATGACCATGCCGGGCCTGCCCAAGGAACCCGCATCGGCGCGTATCGACATCGACGACGACGGGAAGATCTCGGGCCTGTTCTGATCAGCTGCCCGGCATAAGCCCGGCTCAGCCTTTTTCCACCGGCCTTGCCGGATCGCTGCACCATTCGCTCCAGCTGCCGGCAAACAGCGCCTGGCGCCCCAGGCCGGCCACTTCCATGGCGATGATGTTGGGCACAGCGCTCACGCCGCTGCCGCAGTGGTGCACGACGCTGGCAGGATCGCGGCCATCGAGCAATTCGAGCAATTCGGCCTTGAGCACAACAGCGGGCTTGAACAGGCCGTCGTCATCGATGTTGTTGCCGAACGGCCGGTTCAGTGCGCCAGGAATATGGCCCGCCACCGGATCGATGGGTTCCATCTCGCCCTTGAACCGTGGTTCTGCACGGGCGTCGATCAGGCTTTGTGATGGCTGGCCGAGTCTTTTTTGCACCTGCTGCACATTGATGAGCGTGGCGCGTGCTTCACTTGTCATGAACTGTGTCGGTGCGTGTTCGGTGGCGCCGCCGCTGGTGACGACACCGCCGGCGGCATACCAGGCGTGCAATCCGCCATTGAGCACGGCCACGTTCTCATGGCCGACCCACTTGAGCATCCACCACAAACGGCCGCAATAGTTGGCACGCTGGCGGTCATACGCCACAGCCTGCATGTTGCTGGCGAAACCGACGCTGGCCAGCCAGGCGGCAAATGCTTCGCGCGCCGGCAGCGGATGGCGTCCACCACTGGCAGCTGTCGGAGCGCCATGCGCGGCGCTGAGATGCTGGTCCAGGTTGGCGCGCACGGCGCCCGGAATATGCGCTTCGGCGAATTGCTGGTCGCCCGCATCCGGTTTCATCAGGTCGAAACTGCAGTCAAACACCATCAGGGGCTGGTCGGTCTGGATCAGGGCCAGCAACTGATCGGCGGAGATCAGTGTCGTGAAATGGGGCTTGCTCATGTGGTGGTCTCCCAGGGTGATCCGGTATGCGGGCCAAAACGCTTCTTGTGGTCGGGCATCTTACGGCCCGGTGGGGCGTTGTGCAAAGACAGCGGCGAGTCAGGCCGGGGCCTGGGTGTCATCGTCCAGCACACCGGCGCCAATCGCCCCACAGTACCACTCATGGAAGTGTTGCATGCCGTCTTCCATCGGGCTCTGGTAGGGTCCGGATTCGTTGATGCCTCTTTGCATCAGCGCACGCCGCCCGGCGTCCATGCGCCGCGCGATCTCGTCGTCTTCGACACAGGTTTCCATGTAAGCCGCCTGCTGCGCCTCGACAAACTCGCGCTCAAACGCCGCGATTTCCTCGGGATAGTAGAACTCGACCACGTTGAGCGTCTTCTGCGGACTCTGCGGGTACAGCGTGGAGACGGTCAGCACATGCGGATACCACTCGACCATGGTGTGGGGGTAGTACGCGAGCCAGATCGCGCCGAATTTTGGCGGCTTGCCTTCGCGGTAACGCAGCAGGGAGTCCAGCCAGCGTTCGTATACCGGACTTCCAGCCTTGCCCAGGCGATTTGCCACGCCTACCGTCTGTACGCAGTAGTTGTTGCCAAATTCCCAGCGAAGGTCTTCGCAGGTCACAAAACTACCCAGTCCCGGATGGAAGGGGCCCACGTGATAGTCCTCCAGATAGACCTCGATGAAAGTCTTCCAGTTGTAGTCGCAGGTGTGCAGTTCCACACGATCGAGCACGTGGCTGGAAAAATCGAGGTCGGCGATCGGCCCCAGCCGTGCCAGGTCGGCTGCCACCTGCGCACGTTGTGGCGTGCCATGCCCGAGCGGACTGCGCGGCGACTCGAACAACAGGCCGTTCCATTCCTGCAGAGGGTAGTTTTCAAGATTCAGGCAGGGATCCTGCGCGAAATGCGGTGCGCCCAGCAAGGTGCCGGCCTTGATGCCAGCGTCGCCGCCGCTGTAGGTCCAGCGGTGCAGCGGGCATACGAGGTTGCCGGCGGCGCTGCCGGGCAGTTGCTGGGCCAGGCTGCCACGGTCCTTGAGGATCAGCGCCTGCCGGTGACGGCACACATTGGAGATCAGGTCGACGCCGCCGGGGGTGCGAACCAGGGCGCGTCCGCCGGATTCCTGCGGCAGCGTGTAGTAGTCGCCAACCTCGGGTACCGCGCGAACATGGCCCACATAGCGGGCCTGGACCTGAAATATCTTTTCCTGTTCGCCACGGTAGATGGCCTCGTCAAAATAACTGTTGACGGGCAACTGGCTGGAGGATTGCTGCAGTCGAAGACTTAAATCAGACATGGGGTCCTGACCTAAAGGCTCCCCACAGGGAGTAGACACCCGAATTTGCTTTGGCAAATGGCGGTGACAAGAAAACCGGGTCGGGCCGGCGAGGAAGGGGGGCATTGTAGCCGCGCGGGCAGGGCGGTGCCCGTCGATGGCTGCGTGCCGCACGACACAGGCGGCCGCCACAATCTGCGCCACGACGCCATGCGCCTAAAATGGTACGTTTCCTGAACGTTGAACATCATGGCCAAGGCCCCTGCAAGTTCCTTTCCAGACGCGACGCCAGCCCATTACGAGGCTGCCTTGCAGGAACTCGAACAACTGGTAAGCCGACTCGAGTCGGGTGACATGCCACTGGAGCAAATGCTCAGTGGTTACCAAAGGGGTGCGCAATTGCTACAGTTCTGCCGCGACAAACTGCAGGCGGTAGAGAACCAGATCAGTGTCCTGGATGCCGGAACCCTCAAGACATGGATGCCAGAGTGAAACCCTCCCCGTCGCCGTTGCAGGCGCTTGACCTGTCGGCATGGATGGACGAGCGGCTGGGTGCGGTGGAGCGTGCGTTGTCGTCATGGGTTACCTCGGACGCGCCGGCCGGTCTCGATCACGGGGCGCCAGCCGAATTGGTGCAGGCCATGCGATACGCGGTGCTCGACGGCGGCAAACGGCTGCGTCCGCTGCTGGTCATGGCTGCATCCGAGGCGCTCCATGGCCATTCAGTTGCCGCGCTGCGCGCCGCGTGTGCGGTCGAGTTGATTCACGCCTATTCGCTGGTGCACGACGACATGCCGTGCATGGACAATGACGTGCTGCGCCGTGGCAAACCCACTGTGCACGTCGCGTTTGGAGAGGCTACCGCCTTGCTCGCAGGCGATGCATTGCAGGCGCTGGCATTTGAACTTTTGACCCCCGACAACGATGCGCAACTTCCGGCGGCCATGCAGGCCCGGTTGTGCCGGCTGTTGGCCCGGGCAGCGGGTAGCTCCGGCATGGCGGGCGGCCAGGCGATCGATCTGGCCAGTGTCGGATGTGCGTTGAGCGAAAAGCAGTTGCGCGACATGCACGAGCTCAAGACCGGTGCCTTGCTCAAGGGCAGTGTGATGATGGGCGCTGCCAGCGGCCAGACCACGCTGGCCCAGTGGCAGGCGCTGGAAGACTATGGCGCTGCCATCGGCCTGGCTTTCCAGGTGGTCGACGACATTCTGGATGTCACCGCCGACTCCGAAACCCTGGGCAAGACGGCCGGCAAGGATGCCGCCGCCGAGAAACCCACCTATGTGTCGGTGCTCGGGCTCGAGCGCTCGCGTGCCTATGCGCGCGAGTTGCTGGGCCAGGCGCTGCACGCGCTTGAGCGTGCGGCACTGCCGCATGACGGCGCCTTGCGCGCGCTGGCCGACATGGTGGTGAACCGATCGAATTGAAGGATGCCGATGCCTGACTCCGACTACCCCTTGCTGCAGAAAATTGGCGATCCGTCCGATCTGCGACGCTTGCCACGTGGCCAGCTGGGCGCGCTGGCCGCACAGTTGCGCGCCTTCTTGCTGCACAGCGTGTCCAGCACCGGCGGCCACCTGAGCTCGAATCTGGGCACGGTGGAGTTGTCGGTGGCGCTGCACTATGTGTTCAATACGCCGCAAGACCGGCTGGTCTGGGATGTGGGTCACCAGACCTATCCGCACAAGATCCTGACCGGGCGGCGCGGGCGCATGGACACTTTGCGCCAGCTCGGTGGCCTGAGCGGCTTTCCACAGCGCGCCGAAAGTGCCTACGACGCCTTTGGAACGGCACATTCCAGCACTTCGATCTCGGCCGCTCTGGGCATGGCGCAAGCTGCGCGGATCAAGGGTGAAAACCGGCACAGTGTGGCCATCATCGGCGACGGTGCGCTGACCGCCGGCATGGCGTTCGAGGCGCTGAACAATGCCGGCGTGGCCGAATGCAAGCTGCTGGTGATCCTGAACGACAACGACATGAGCATCAGCCCGCCCGTCGGGGCCCTGAACCGCTATCTGGCGCAGCTGATGACCGGGCAGTTCTATGCCGCGGCCAAGAACGTCGGCAAGTCGGTACTCAAGGGTGCGCCGCCCTTGTTCGAATTGGCCAAACGATTCGAGGAGCATGCCAAGGGAATGGTGGTGCCGGCCACCTTGTTCGAGAAGTTCGGCTTCAACTACACCGGCCCGATTGACGGCCATGACCTGGAGTCACTGATCCCGACGCTGGAGAACATCCGGCACCTCGACGGCCCGCAATTCCTGCATGTCGTCACGAAAAAGGGGCAGGGTTACAAGCTGGCCGAAGCCGATCCGGTGGCCTATCACGGCCCCGGTCGCTTTGATCCTGCGGTGGGGCTGCAAAAGTCCGCGGTACCAGCCAAAGCGACCTTCACCCAGGTGTTCGGTCAATGGTTGTGTGACATGGCGGCGCATGACAAGCGACTGGTGGGCATTACGCCGGCGATGCGTGAAGGTTCGGGGCTGGTGGAGTTCGAAAAGCGCTTTCCCGAGCGTTATTTCGACGTCGGCATCGCCGAGCAGCATGCGGTGACGTTTGCCGCCGGTCTGGCCTGCGAGGGCCTGAAGCCGGTAGTGGCGATCTATTCGACCTTCCTGCAGCGCGCCTACGACCAGCTGATCCACGACGTGGCCATCCAGAACCTGCCGGTGGTGTTTGCGCTCGATCGTGCGGGCCTGGTGGGTGCCGACGGCGCCACGCATGCGGGTGCGTACGACATCGCCTTTCTGCGCTGCATTCCCAACATGGCCATCGCCTGTCCGGCGGACGAAGGCGAATGCCGGCAACTGCTGAGCAGCGCGTATGCCTGTGCCCATCCGGTTGCCGTGCGGTACCCGCGTGGCGCCGGCGTCGGAGTGACCCCGCGTGCCGATCTCGATGCCTTGCCTTATGGCAAGGGCGAAATGAGGCGCCAGGGGAGCGGCATCGCGATTCTGGCCTTTGGCACCTTGCTGCATCCGGCGCTGGAGGCGGCCGCACTGATGGATGCGACCGTCGTCAACATGCGCTGGGCCAAACCGCTGGATGAGGAGTTGCTGCGTCAGGTAGCGCAGTCGCATGAGGCGCTGGTCAGCGTCGAGGACGGGTGCGTGATGGGAGGGGCCGGCAGTGCTGTGGCCGAAGCCTTGCAGGCGGCCGCAATTGTCAGGCCACTGCTGCAACTGGGACTGCCGGACATCTTCATCGAGCACGGTGACCCAGCGCGCCTGATGTCTCAGCAAGGGTTGGACGCGACCGGCATCGCGCAGGCGATCAAGTCGCGCTTCACCAGCCTGGTCGAAGCGGCGCGCCCATCGCTCAAGATTGTTGCCTGACCGACATTTGCCACTCGGTTGACACGGTTTAGGCGGTGTTTTCCCTAGTCAGTTAGTCCTTCGCAATCATCGTTTTCGGGTCTTCAGCGGTTAACCTTGGTGGTTACGCTGACGCTGCGGTTACGCCGTGCGCGGCGCTGTCTTTTGACGTGAATATCCGGAGCGCCTATGTCTGCCCTGTTATCCCTGTCCCGGTTGATCGATGCGATCAGCCTTGGCCTTGGCAAGTTGATCGGATGGCTGATCCTTGCCGCTACCGTGATCAGCGCTGTCAATGCCGTCCTGCGCAAGCTCTTCAGCATCGGGTCGAACTCGGCGCTGGAGATCCAGTGGTACCTGTTCGCCGGGGTCTTCATGCTCGGCGTCGGCTACGTCATGCTCAAGAACGACCATGTGCGCATCGATTTCATCTCGTCGCGCTTCTCCAGACGCACGAACGCGATCATCGACTCGATCGGCCTCATTGTTTTCACGATCCCGCTGGCCTGGATCATGATCGACCTGGCCTGGCCGTACTTCATGCGGGCCTACAACAGTGGCGAGATGAGCCAGAACGCGGGCGGTCTGATCCGCTGGCCGGTGATCGCACTGATTCCGATCGGCTTTGGCCTGTTGTTGCTGCAATCCCTGTCCGAACTGATCAAACGTATCGGCTTTCTGACCGGCCATCGTGACCAGCCTTTCTCGGTGGAACACGACAAGACCAACGAAGAACTTCTGGCCGAAGAAATGGCGGCGGAAGCCGAAGCGCTGGCCGCGCGTGACCTTGCTGCGCGAAAGAACTGACATGATCGAACTCATTGCCAACAACTTCGTGCCCGTGATGTTCGCGGGCTTGTTTCTGTTTCTGCTGACCGGTATTCCGGTGGCCTTCGGACTGGCCGCCACCGGCCTTTTCTTCGGCCTGATCGGCATGGAGGCGGGTCTTTTTCCGACCAGTCTGTTCCAGGCCTTGCCGCTGCGTGTATTCGGCATCATGTCGAACGAGACGCTGCTGGCAATTCCGTTCTTCACGTTCATGGGCATCATCCTGGAGCGCTCCCGCATGGCCGAGGACTTGCTCGAGACCGTCGGGCAGGTGTTTGGTCCGGTGCGTGGGGGCCTCGCGATTGCGGTGATTCTGGTGGGTGCCCTGCTCGCCGCGACCACTGGCGTAGTGGCAGCCGCGGTGATCTCGATGGGTCTGATTTCCTTGCCCATCATGTTGCGCTACGGCTACAACCGTACCGTGGCCACTGGCGTCATCACCGCCTCGGGGACCCTGGCGCAGGCGATCCCGCCATCGCTGGTGCTCATCGTGCTGGCGGACCAGATGGGCCGTTCGGTCGGCGACATGTATTCAGGCGCGGTGTTTCCAGCCCTGTTGCTGGTCGGTCTGTATGTAGGTTATGTCTTGCTGGTCGCCGTCATCAAACCCAGATGGGTGCCGGCGTTGCCGGTCGAGGCCCGCGTTTACCGTGAAAACAATGGCGCCAGCGGCCACAAGTCCCTGGTGGTGCTGCTGGTGGCCTGCGCTCTTGCGGGCTGGTTCTGGTCGACCCAGCACAACGCCATCATCGGTGGCTGGCTCGAGCGCACCAGGGGGGCGGACAACGACGAGATCATCATCATGTCGCTGACCGTGTCGTCGCTGCTGGCCCTCGCGCTGGCCATCGTGAACCGTATTACCGGCATGGGCCTGTTGTCGCGCCTGGCCGAGCAGGTCACCTTCGTGCTGATCCCGCCGCTGGTGTTGATGTTCCTGGTGCTGGGAACGATTTTCCTGGGTATCGCGACGCCGACCGAGGGCGGCGCCATGGGCGCGATGGGTGCGCTCATCATGGCGGTATCGCGGCGCAGGCTGAGTTTCAAGCTGCTCAAGCAGGCGCTCGACGGCACTGCCAAGCTGGCGACTTTCGTGATGTTCATCCTGGTGGGCTCGACGGTTTTCAGCTTCACGTTCAATGCCGCCGATGGCCATATCTGGGTCGAGCATCTGTTCATCAACATGCCCGGTGGGGCGCTGGGTTTTCTGATCGTCGTGAACATCATGGTGTTCATTCTGGGGTGTTTCATCGACTTCTTCGAGATCGCATTTATTGTGGTGCCTATTCTGGTGCCGGTGGCAACCAAGATTCTGCCGACCTTGATGCCGGGCGTGCCGATTGATGCGGTGATGATCTGGTTTGGCATCATTCTGGCGATCAACCTGCAAACCTCGTTCCTGACCCCGCCATTCGGCTTTGCGCTTTTCTACCTGCGCAGCGTGGCGGCCAAGACCGACTACCAGGACCGTATCACGGGCGAAACCATTCCGGCAGTCAAGACCGGCCAGATCTACATGGGATCGATCGCCTTCCTGTTCCTGCAGGTGATCGTACTCGCCTGCGTCATCGCGTTCCCCAAACTGGTGGTTGGCAACATCGACAAAGGGCCGAACATCGATGCCGAGGCGGCGCTCGAGGCACTCCGATTGCCGGCGCCGGGACAACTGGCGCCGTTGCCGATCTTCGGCATGCCGGCAGCTCCGGAGCAGGGCGCGAGCGCGGCCGACGGTGAAGAGGCCGCTGAGCCTGCTGAGGCCGATGATCCGATGAAGGCCTTGTTGGACGCCGTCAAGCAGGACGACGGCAAGAAGAAGCCCTGATCCCGCCGCCAAGTCGGCCCCGGTACCTGCAAGGCTGGGCCGGGGCCGCTTGCGTTGGGCGCAAAAAGAAAAGCCCCGCATGGCGGGGCTCCGGTTCTAGAAGTACTGGCTGTGTCCGGACCGATCCGTGACGCAGCCGTGTACCTGTGACTTACAGCTTCTGGCGCTGCATGAAGTTGTCGAACGTGGATTCCGTGAAGCGGAACCACAGGTTCTGGTCGCGGCGGAACGCGGCGTAGTCGGTGTAGATCTTCTTCCAGGCCGGGTTGGAGTTGTTGAGTTCGGCGTACAGGGCTTCGGCCTCCTTGAACGCGGCATTCATCACTGCGGCCGGGAACGGGAATAGCTTGGCACCCTTGCTCACCAGGTCCTTGAGTGCGCCCGGGTTGAGTGCGTCGTACTGGGCTTGCATGTTGGTATGGGCGTACATCGACGCCGCATTGATGATGGCCTTGTACTCTGCCGACAGTCCTTCATACGCCTTGGTATTCACGTGCAGGTCGAGCTGCGGGCCGCCTTCCCAGTAACCAGGGTAAGCATAATTCTGCGCCACTTTGTAGAAGCCCAGTTTCAGGTCGTCATAAGGGCCGACCCACTCGGCCGCGTCGATCGTGCCTTTTTCCAGCGACTGATAAATCTCGCCGCCAGGAATGTTGGCAGCGATACCGCCGATGCGTTCCCATACCTTGCCGCTGAAGCCGCCGGTACGGAATTTCAGACCCTTGATATCGGCCAGCGACTTGATGGGCTTGCGGAACCAACCGCCCATCTGCGCGCCGGTATTACCCATCGGGAAGTTGATGATGTTGTACTGGGCGTAGAACTCGCGCGTGAGCTTCAGGCCGTTGCCATGCATCATCCAGGCCGTCATCTGGCGGCTGTTCAGGCCGAAAGGAATGGCGCAACCGATGGCGAACGTCGGATCCTTGCCGAAGTAGTAGTAGGGTGCCGTGCTGGCCATCTCGACCGTGCCGGCCTGCACTGCATCAACCGTGCCGAAGGCTGGCACCAGTTCACCAGGTCCGTGCGTGGTGATCTCGAACTTGCCGCCACTCAATTCCTTGACCTTGGTGGCAAAGACGTCGGACACACCAAACAAGGTGTCGAGGGATTTGGGGAAGCTCGACGTCAGGCGCCAGCGAAGCGCGGTCTGTGCATGCACGATGGCAGGCGCGGCACCTGCGGCCAGAATGCCGGCAAGGCCTGCATTCTTGATGATGGAACGACGATCCATGGATATATCTCCTTCT
>Ga0105047_10002599_pt1 | contig 32138 bp, 30 predicted proteins | sample MAT04_FD_78384 | JGI IMG/M metagenome (GOLD analysis project Ga0105047, IMG submission 78384) | Freshwater microbial communities from Lake Fryxell liftoff mats and glacier meltwater in Antarctica - MAT-04 (megahit assembly) | ecosystem: Environmental > Aquatic > Freshwater > Ice > Liftoff... | reverse complement strand
GGCCCGGTGCGGGCGGCCCGGCGCGGCGAGCGCCGACCCTCCATGGTCCGGATCGAGATGGTCAACGGCGAAGCGCCGAGCGACGAGCGCGGCCCTGCTTTTGAAGGACTGACAGCGATCGCACCTCACCGTCACATCCCGCTCAAGGTCGAAAACGATGACCTGCTCGCCCGCGCCGTCGATCTGGTCGCGCCGCTTGCTTTCGGTCAGCGGGTGCTGGTTGAAGCTCAGCCGCGCTCCGGCCGGACCAGCTTTCTCCGGGCCCTGGCCAAGGCGATCGCCGCCGGGTCCGAGGAGGGGCTCGAGGTTGTTGTGCTGCTGATTGACGAGCGGCCCGAGGAGGTCACCGCGTGGTCCCGCGAGGTGACCGGGGTTTCGATCGAGGCCGCACCGGCCGACCTCGGTGCCGGTGAGCAGGTCCGGATTGCCGAGCGCGCCCTTGCCCGGGTTCGCCGCCAGGCCGAAGCAGGCCAGGACGTCGTGCTGATCGTCGATTCCCTGACCCGCCTTGGCACCGCTTACGGCGAGGCCGGCGCGATCAAGCCCTTCTTTGGCACCGGACGCGAGCTGGAGGAAGAAAACGCCGGTTCGGTCACCGTGATTGCCACCGTGCTGTGGGGTTCGCCGGGCGATGAAGCCGTCATTGACGCCGTGCGCACCACCGAGAACGCGACCGTGCGGCTCGATGCCGGGCTCGCCGCCGCCGGCGTGAGTCCGGCGCTGGATGTGAGCTCCTGCGCGATCTCGGGCCAGGAGTCGATACTGACTGCCTCCGAGGTCGACGCAGGGCGGCGCCTCAGGGCCGAACTGACCAAAATGGACCCGGCCCCCGCCGCGGCGCGGATCGGCGAGCTGATCAACGGCTCGGCCAACAACGAGGAGCTGCTGGAAAAGCTCTAGCCGCCCCCGAAAAGGCCGGGCGCAGTTGCCTGCTGGCGCCGCTGCTCGCGCTGGGTGCTAGCCGTGAAAGGCGACGCGGCGCCAGGAAGGCTCTTTGGCCAGCTCGATCATCTCGGGGCCACGATCGGGCTGGATGTAGCCGAAAGTCTGGCGGCGCTCGTCGAAGACGATGTCGAGTTCGCCTTCCTTGACCCGCTGGTCGAGCCAGGCGCCACGGAACACGAGCCTGCGGATCCAGTGGACGAAGCTCTGGTTCGAGGGGCCGGCGAGGTCTTCCCAGTGATTGTGGACGTGGGCCCCGAGCTCTGAAGAGGGCTCGTCGATCTCCCCGCTCACCGCGAGGTGGAGCAGGTCGTGAATCTCGGCTCGGGTGAGTCCGGGCTTGACGAATCCCAGCCTCACAGCGGCCTGTTCGACACGCTGGCTGAAATCGCGCTCGTTGAAGGCGAATCGGAGATCGCCATACTCAAGCACGTAGTCGGTGCCCGACTCGTAGTTGCCTCTGCGGGTTGTCTTTCGTTCCAAGTTGAAGCCTTTTCGCGCGCCCGGGACTGGACGAGGGCGCAGAGGGCATCATGCCTGCAGGGGGCCGCGATCGCTCCCGCGTCCCCCCGCCTGAACGCTGCTTTGCGCGATGCACGGCCCGTTTCACCGGGGGCGAGAACCGCCGTCATCTGCCTCGGGGAGGAATGGAACGGTTAACGCCACGGAGGCTGCGCGGCCTGGAGACAGTGACGGTGCTCGGGATCGAGGTGCCGCTCGCTTCTTCACCGCGCGCCCGGCTGTTAGGGCTGACGTTGCTCGACCTTGAGCGCGCAGGTGCGGGTCTGCTCATCCCGAGCTGCCGCTCCATCCACACCTTTGGCATGCGTTTCGCCCTCGATATCCGCTTCATCGATAGCGATGGGCGTGAGGTCCGCGCAGCCATCGCGGTGCCTCCCGGCCAAGTCCTGTTCGAGCGAAGGGCGACGGGTGTACTTGAGCTTCCTTCGCAGGCGGTTGGGGGTTTCGCTGGTCCGCCAGAGGGGGGAGAGTCGCGTGTGTCGGCCACTTAGGGGGGCATGCTGCCGGGACGGGAAGAGATCGCGAAGCTGGTCATCTGCGAAGACGACCGCCCGACCCTGGAGCTGCTTTGTGATCACCTGCTGGCCGACCGATACGGGGTGCTGGCCGCTCCGACCGCAGCCGACGCGCTGCGCCTTTGCCAGTACAGCTCGCCGGATCTGCTGCTGCTCGACCTGACTCTGCCGGACGCTTCCGGGCTCGACGTACTGCGCGAGATCCGCAACCCCGACCGCGCGCTCAGCCGTTTCGATCCGCGACTCGGGGTGATCGTTCTCAGCGGTCGCGGCACCGAGCGCGACCGGGTCAGGGGGCTCGAGCAGGGCGCCGATGACTACGTGGTCAAGCCGTACCACTACGCCGAACTGCTGGCCCGGATCGGGTCGGTACTGAGGCGCAGGCGAGGCGAACGCCGGACGGTGACCCGGGTGGCCGAGATCGAAATCAGCCACTCAGAACGCTCGGTGACCGTGGGCCGGCGCCAGATCGAGCTTTCGGCGAAGGAGTTCGCCCTGCTCGGTGCTCTGGCGCAGGAGCCGACCAGGGTCTTCACCAAGGAGGAACTGCTGCGGGATGTCTGGGGCTATCGCTCGATTGGCCACACCCGGACCCTCGAGGCCCATGCGAGCCGGTTGAGGAGGAAGCTCGACCCCGAAAGAGGCCGGTTCGTGGTCAACTGCTGGGGGGTCGGCTACCGGTTGGTGGAACCGTGAGCCTGCTGTTCTGGAGCGCCTTTGCTTTCGCCTTGATGCTTCTCGCCGGGCAGCGCTGGCGGCTGGTCCGCAGGCGGGACGCCCTCAACCGGGCCCTTCATGAGATCCGCCGACCGCTTCAGGCGCTGGCGCTGCTTCCCCCCGCAGTGCCGGCGCCCGGAGGTCCGCTGCTCTCGTTCGCTACGCGGGGTCAGGCGACCTCCCGCGGCTCGGTCACCGAACCGGTGCTGCAAGCGATCGCCGCGGTCGGCGACCTCGACCGTGAGCTGAACGGTGGCCCACCCACCGGCCGGCGGTCCGAGATGGTCGCCGCCAGGCTGATGGCCGACAGCTGCGTGCGCCGGTGGCAGTCGAGGGCGGCCCTCTCGCAAGCCCGGATCGAGTTGCTTTGGAGCGGCCCGGACGTACTGATCAGGGGTGACGGAGTGGCTCTGGCGGCAGCCCTCGAAAACCTGATCGTGAACGCGATCGAACACGGCGGGCCGCTGATAGAGGTCACAGGGCATGCGATCGGCGCCAGGGTCCGGATCGTGGTGAACGACAACGGTGTCGTCGGGAGGCCGCCTGGCCGGCCTGACGCCCCGGCCGAGACTCTGGCCCGGCTGACCGGCCGGGGTCGGCACGGTCACGGCCTGGCGGTCTGTGAGCGGGTGATCCGCGATCACGGAGGAAGGCTGGAGGCGGAGGTCTCCGAGGGCGGTTCCAGAGTCACGCTCCTGCTCCCGAGGGCTTCGCGGGGTTCCGGCACCTCGTCGGCCGTGAAAGTCAACTGGTGAGCAGGAGCCGCCGGGCCGTCCTTCTGGTGGGCGCCGCCGTGATCGCCGCGGGGCTCGGGATAGCGCTGGTCAGCGGCTACTCCGCCTCGGTCAGCGACAGCTATGGCCGCCTGAGGGCTGTGCTTGTAGTGACCCGGATGATCGCGGCGGGCGAGATCGTTTCCCCGAAACTCGTCGCGGCGCGGACCGAAGTCAGGCAGGTGCCGGCCCGCTTCGTTCCTGCCGGAGCGATCAGCAGGCCCTCGCTGGCCCTCGGGTACGAGGCGGTCGGTCCGCTGGCCGCCGGCAGCTACCTGACCTTCGGCGCGCTTCGCCGACCGGGTTCGGACAAGCCGGACAGGCCACGAATCGGGCGTGGCAGGGTGCCGGTGGAGCTGACTGTCTCGGGTGCCGGGGTGCTCTCCGGAGCGGGCAGACTAGTTGACGTCCTGGTGACTCACGAGGGCCGGATCGGCGGGCAGGGCAAGACCGCCGTGGCAGCCGAGCGGGTGCCGCTGATCGCTGTCTCCGGACCGGACCCTGACGCCGGCGCCGGACTGAGCAAGGTGGTACTCGGCTTGACCCGGCGCCAGGCGATCAGGCTGATCGATGCGGAGTCCTTCGCCCGCCGGGTGACGATCCTGCCGAGGAGCTCCGGATGAAGCCCGATCCGGACCCGCCGGAATCTGCCGCCGATGCCGCGGTCGGACCAGCCGCTGACGATCGGCCCGCCGGGCAACGGCTGGCCGAGGCGATTCACCTGTCGCTGGTCGAGCGTCGTCGCACTGACCCGCGTGGCAGGGAGGATGTGGATTCAGCGATAAGGGCGGCGGTCGAGGAGCAGGCTGCGGTCCTGTCGCAGACCGCACGTGAGGCGCTGATCGAGCGGATCAGGCGGGAGGCCTCCGGGCTGGGGCCGCTCGAGGTCCTGCTCGAGGACGAGAGCGTGCAGGAGGTCATGGTGAACGGCGCCGGGCAGGTGTTCGTGGAGCGGGGTGGTCGGATCGAGGAGGCCCCGGTCTTCTTTGAAGACGAAAACCAGCTTCGAAATACGATCGAGCGCATCCTCGCCCCGCTCGGCCGCCGGGTCGACGAACTCAGCCCGATGGCTGATGCCCGGCTGCCGGATGGCTCGCGGGTAAACGTCGTGATCCCGCCGCTTGCGGTCGACGGCCCGGCGGTGTCGATTCGCAGATTCCCCGCTTCACGGCCTGATCCGGAGGCTCTGGTGGCACTCGGCACCCTCACCCGGGAGCAGGTCCGGCGGCTCGAAGAGGCCGTCGCGGCGCGCAGCAGCATCCTGATCAGCGGAGGTACCGGTTCCGGCAAGACGACCCTGCTCAACGCGCTGGCCGCATTCATCGACCCCGCCGAGCGCATCGTCACGATCGAGGACGCAGCCGAGCTGCACCTCGGCCAGCCTCATGTCGTGAGGCTCGAGTCGCGTCCGCCCAGCATCGAAGGGCGCGGTGAGGTGACGATCCGGGATTTGCTCAGGAATGCGTTGCGGATGCGGCCCGACCGGATCGTGATCGGTGAGGTCCGCGGTCCGGAGGCTCTCGATCTGCTCACCGCACTCAACACCGGGCACGACGGAGCCCTCTCGACGGTCCACGCGAGTTCAGCCGGGGATGCCCTCGACCGGATAGAGGTGCTTTCTCTGATGGCGGGCATCGGGTTGCCGCTCGAGGTGATCGCGGCTCAGCTCCGCCGGGGGATCGACCTGGTCGTTCACATCTCCCGGCAAGCCGACGGGGGCCGCCGGGTCACCGGAATCGAGGAGGTCGGCCGGTGATCGGGGTACCGGCGGTGCCGTTCGCATCTACAGCCGGGATCGGCCTGCTGCCGCTGCTGCTCGGTGGTGCGGCTGGTGCTTTCGCGCTGCTGGCCGCCCGCGAGTTCGTGGGTGGCAGCGCGGCGCTGGCGGGCTGGGTCCGGATCACGGTTGAGCCGCTCAGACGCGCCCGGCTGGAGGGCTACCTGCCGAGTTCGGCCGAGCGGCGGAACATCGGGCTTCTAGCCGGGGTCACAGCGGTGATCGTCGGCTACCTGTTCGCTGGGCCTGCGGTCGCCCTGCTGCTCGCCTGCCTTGCGCCCCTGCTCGCCGGGGCGGCAGTCCGCAGGGGCCGCAGGCGCTACCGCGCTGCGGTCGAGAAGGCGGTGCCCGATACCGCCCGCGCCATCGCCGATTCGCTTTCCGCCGGCCACTCTCCCCGGGGCGCCCTGGCTGCGACGGCGGTCGCACTGGAGGGTCCGGCGGGGGAGGAGTTCAGCCGGCTCCGGCATGAACTCGAGCTCGGCCGGCCGACCGACGAAGCGGTGGCCGCCCTGGCCGCCCGGTTTCGCTCGGAACGGATCGATGCTTTTGCGAGCGCACTGGTCAGCCAGCGTCTGGCCGGCGGTGATCTCGCGGCGCTTCTCAGGAGGTTCGCCGAGGGCGCCGCCGAGCGTGACCGGGTCGCCGAAGACGCGCGCTCGGCGACCGCCCAGGCCCGCTTCACCGGCTACCTCGTGGTCGCGATGCCCGGCGGGGCGGCGATCTTTGCGGAGATGCTCAAGCCGGGACTGTCTGCTTCCCTGCTCGGCTCGCCCGCCGCGATGGCAGTGGTCGGTGTCTCCGTCCTGATGCAGGCCGGCGGATTTCTGGCGATCTCGAAGCTGGCGAAGATCACCGAAACGTGAGCGCCGCGTGGGGAGAGCCTGCCTTCGACCGGCCTCCGGCTGACTTCGGGCGATGAACCTGCTGGGTGTGGCATTGATCGTGGTCGCGGCGGTGCTCGCGACTGCGGCACTGCTCGACCTGCGCCGGCGGGCGGAGCCGGCCCCGGCTGCCCGGGGCGGAAAGGCCGAGATCCCGGCGGCGGCGCTCAGCCTCGGGCTGCCGGACCGGATCCGGCGTGCCGGCCGGGATGGGGACCTCACCTCGCGATCTCTGCTGGTGGCCAAGGCACTGACCGCCGCCACCGGGCTTTGCCTGGGCACGATCTTCGCCGCGCCTCTACCCGGTCGGCTCGGGCCGATCGTTCTGTTCGGGATGGCCTGCTTCGGTTTCCTGTTGCCAGACCTTTCGCTCGAGCGCGCGGCGAGGCGGCGGCACCGGCGCATGGTCGCCGCGCTGCCCGACGCACTCGACCTGCTCGCCGTGTCGGTCGCGACCGGGCGCCCGCTCGCGGCCGGTCTGCTGGAACTTGGCGAAGCCGGCCGGGGGCCACTTGCCCGTGAATTCGCCCTGACCGGCGGCGACATGGCCTGGGGCGCAGGCCAGCAGGCCGCGCTTGACTCGCTCAGGTTGCGGGTCGGCGGCAGGGAGATCGCCTCTTTCTGCGCGACGCTCGAGCGTTCCCGCAGGCTGGGTTCGCCGCTGGCCGATCAGCTGCGGCGCCATGCCTCGACACTCAGGCAGGATCAGCGCCGTTCGATCGAAGAACTGGCCGCCCGTGCGGCACCGAAGATCCAGCTGGTCATAGCCCTGGTCCTGGTGCCATCGGTGCTGCTGCTGATGGTTGCCGCCCTGATCGCCAACAGCGACGCCCTGCTCGGCATCGGCTACGCCGCACTCGCGCACCCCGCGCGGTGATCCGGGCCAGGGTCAGACCCTCGCCGGACCGGCTAGGCGGTGGCTTCTTCGCGAAGGCGCTCGACGACCGAGCAGCCGGCCGCCATGATCTCGTCGAAGCCTTCGACGCTGTCGCGGTGCTTGGGCACAAAGGCGCAGAGCTTGCCGTTGACCAGTTCAAAAGCGAACTTCTTCGGCGGCGCGTCGGTAAGCCAGACGATGAAGGTGGGGGAGAACAGCCGCCGGACCCAGATCGGGTCCTGGTCCTTGCCGACGAAGATCTCGTAACGGTCCCTCATCGCCTCGCTTTCGAGAGTGACCCGCTCGTGGCTCCCGCGGAACTTGTCCTCGAACCCTTCGAGCATCTTGAAGCCGGACTTGTTCTGGACCATCAGTTCGGGCAGGTGGGCCATCGTCTCCGGGAGGTCGGTGAGGATCAGGGTGAACGGATAGTCGGTCTCGGTCCGGTCGCCATCGGAATCGGTGGAGACCTCGGTGTAGGTGAACAGCGCCAGCGTTCCTTCGATTCCGTCGGCCAGCGGGCCGGTGAAGATCTCGTCGGCTTTCCGCTGATCACCTTTTCTGAGCAGGGGGGTGAAGCCGTCGAGGTTGCCCGAGCCTTGCCGGGTCAGGCCGTGTGACTTAGCGAACGAATCGTAGAAGGCGCCCTCCGCCCGGTTGTCGGCGATGGCGAAAGTGACGATCAGCCCGATCAGGATCCCGACGGCAAGACCGATGCCGGCGAAGAACGGCCCGATCAGCAGGCCCGCCAGAACCGCCGGCATTGCGGCTGCCAGCAGCGTCAGGATCCAGGTCAGGGGCCGACGGATCAGCTTCTTGAACTCGGCACCCCTCAGTTGATTCGCATCTGTGATCTCGCTCATGCGCACAACCTACCGGCCGAATCTGCAACAGGAATTGCAGTCCGGGTCGGACGGGGGCGAGCATGTGTTCGTATTGTGCGTCGACAACCGGCTTTCGGAGCCGATAAACCGGGCACCCCGTTTGGCTTATCAGGTGGGGGCGACGAATCCTTCAGCGCACTTGGTGGGGGATTGTGGTGCAGAGTGGGGCGAAGTGGGGTACATTGCCGATCGAGTTGAAGCAACGGACCGGGGTGGTGAGGTTCCTCCCACTTCACCACCTCGGTCCAACTCTTTCTTTTCTTCAATCGGGACAGCCGGAAAGGACTCAGACAGTTGGCGTTCAGGGGCCAGTACGAACACAGCCTCGATTCCAAGGGCCGATTGACAGTCCCGGCCAAGTTCCGCAAGGAGCTTGCCGACCGCGCGGTGGTCGTCAAGGGTCCTGACCACTGCCTCTGGCTGATGCCCGAGAAGGCCTTCAGCTCCCTTTCGGACCAGTACATCGCCCCGCACAGCCCGTTCAGCGGCAACGCCAGGGCGATCCGCCGGCTGTTCAACTCCACTGCAGACGAGGGCGAACTCGATTCGGCGGGCCGGGTCAAGATCCCGAAGAACCTGATCGACAAGGCCGGGCTCGACGGACCGTGCACCGTTGTCGGCGCCGGCGAATACCTTGAGATCTGGAACCGCGACGACTGGACAATGATCGAGGCCGAGCTCGACGCCAGCTTCGCCGAGATAGCCGAAGGAATGTCGGGGTCCGCCGAGTGAGCGCCGCGGCGCGAGCGCGACAGGCCTGGGAGCAGAGCATGGATCCTTCCCCCCGCGCCCACATACCGGTCCTGGCCGAAGAGCTGGTTGACCTGATCACGCCCTCACCGGGAGACACGGTGATCGACTGCACTTTCGGCGGGGGAGGTCACGCCCGACTGGTCGCCGAACGGATCGGTCCGCAGGGCACCCTGATCGCGATCGACCGCGACCCGGTGGCCAGAGAGCGCTTCGAGCTGTTTCGCCCGGAAGCAGTTTGCCAGACCAGGTTCGTGGAAACCGAGTTCAGCGAGGCCCTGAAGGCCCTGCAGAATGAAGGAATTCTGGCCGACGCTCTGTATCTGGACCTTGGTATGTCGTCGCTACAGGTGGACGCTCCCGAGAGGGGGTTCTCCTACTCGCACGAGGCGCCGCTCGACATGAGGATGGACCCGCGTCAGGAACTGACCGCGGGTGAGATCCTCAACACCTGGCCCGAGTCCAGGATCGTCCAGATCCTGCGCAGCCTCGGCGAGGAACGGTATGCAGGCGGGATCGCCCGCGAGATCATCCGCCGCCGCCCGCTTGAAACCACTTCCGACCTGGTCGACGCGATCAAGTCCGGGATGCCGACGGCCGCCCGATTCGGCAGCGGCCACCCGGCCCGCCGGACCTTTCAGGCACTGAGAATCGCCGTGAACGGAGAGCTTGAAGCGATTGACGCCGCGCTTCCGATCGCCTGGGACACCCTTCGGATCGGTGGCCGCATGGCCGCGATCTCGTTTCATTCGCTCGAAGACCGCCGGGTCAAGCGCTTCTTCAACGGCCTCGCGGTCGGCTGCACCTGCCCGCCGGACCTGCCGGTCTGTGTCTGCGGGCATGATCCCGAGGCTGATCTGCTTACCCGTCGCTCGATCACTGCCGACGAGCACGAACTGGAAGCGAATCCACGATCACGCTCGGCCCGGCTGCGCGGCGCACTGAAGCTTGCCGAAAGGGCGGGGGTCTGATGGGTGCAGCCGCCCGAAAGCTCGAAGCCCTTCCCCGCCATGCACCGGCCACCCTGCCACCACGTCGGCGCCGGAGTCCGGTTCGCCACCCCGAACCCGGCCGACGCAGGCCTGCCGCGCCCGCCCGTCCGGTCCAACGTCGGCGGCTGGTCGGCCGCAGCGCTCACGCCGTCGGCCGCCTGCCCGAGTCTCCGGCGGTCCGCCGGATCTCGCAGTCCCGTCTCTGGATAGCGCTGATCGGCGTCCTGCTGATCGGAATCGTCCTGGTTAACGTGCTCACCGTCAGCTACGGAGCGATGGCCAGCCGCGTTGAAACCAACATCGAAAAGCTGGAGCGGCAGAATTCCATCCTGACCAGCGCGACTACGCGGGCGCTCTCTATGCCCCGGGTCAGGAACGCCGCTGCCGAGGCCGGCATGCTCGTCCCGGCGACCACCGAGATCAAGTACCGGGAGTTCGGACCCGAAGTTTTCGCCGCCGCCGCGCAGCGCCTGGCAGCTGAAGGGGGCTGAGGCTCCGTTGGCCCGTCCCGAGCGTCGTGTCGGAATCCTGTTCTTCATCACGCTGCTGCTTCTGCTCGGAATCCTCCTGAGGGCCGCCTGGCTTCAAGGAGTCGAAGGTGCGAGTTTCGCCTCCCAGGCGACCGGTCAGCAGGAGGATACGATCACGATTCCGGGCCTGAGGGGTTCGATCCTCGACCGCAACGGCCGTGAACTGGTCGGCTCCGAAGTAGGGGCCAGCATCTACGCAACTCCGTACCAGATCAAGGATGCCGAAGCCGAATCCGAGGCGGTCGCCGGGGCGCTCGATGCCGACCCGTCGGACGTGCTCAAGGCGATTACCCAGCCAGGCGGATTCTCTTACATCCAGCGCAAGGTGGACCTGGTTCGGGCCGGGCGCGTGGAGAAACTCGGCCTGGAGGGGATCGGCCAGCACCCGGACACCCTGAGGACCCGCCCGCAGGGGGATCTTGCCGCACAGGTGATCGGTGCGGTCAGCGCCGAAGGCGAAGGGCTGACTGGAATTGAGTCCGCCGAAGACGATGTTCTTCGGGGTGTGGACGGTGAGCAGCAGATGGTCAAGGACGCACTCGGGGAAGCGATCCGGATGGATACGATCCGCGATCCGCGCGACGGAAAGTCGATCCAGTTGACCATCGACGCGGCGATCCAGGACCGGGCCGAGCGGGCCCTCGCGAAGGTGGCCGAAATCCACGCCCCGGTCAATGCTTCAGCGATCGTCATGGACGCGAAGAGCTCCGAAATCCTGGCGATGGCCAACTGGCCGCCGGTGGATCTCGACAACCTCGAGAGCGCCGGCGCTGAGGACCTCCTTAACGTCGGCACCTCGTACAACTTCGAGCCCGGCTCGACCTTCAAGGCGTTCACTGTCGCGGCGGCGCTTGAGGCCGGCACGGTCACTCCCGAGAGCACGTTCACTCTGGCTCCGTCCATCCAGGTCTACGACCGCGTAATCGAGGAGTCTCATGCACGCGGGACCGTGACCCTCGACGTCGGCGACATCCTGGCGCAGTCCTCCAACGTCGGCTCGGTCACGATCGGACTTGGCATAGGTGGCGAGAAGTTCAGCAAGTGGATCGACCGCTTCGGCTTCGGCAGGCCGACCGGAATCGAGTATCCCGCCGAGGAGAGCGGGATCGTGCTGCCGTACGAGGATTACTCCGGTTCGACCATGGGTAACCTGCCGATCGGCCAGGGGATCGCGGTCACCCCGATCCAGATGGTCGCTGGATACGGCGCGCTCGCCAATGACGGAGTCCTGACCGAGCCACGCCTGATCAGGAATATCGGTGGTGAGGACCTGCCGGAGAAGCCGGGCCGCGAGGTCGTTTCCCCCGAGGTCGCCGCCCAGGTCCGGGAGATGCTCAAGGGTGTGCTGGCACCGGGCGGAACAGCGCCCGAGGTCGAGGTTCCGGGCTATACGCTCGCCGGCAAGACGGGCACGGCCGAGATCGCGACCGAGGGCGGATACTCGGAAACACGTTTTGTGGCGTCGTTTATCGGCATGGCCCCGGCGGATGACCCGAGGATCGTCGTATCGATCATGGTCAACGAGCCGCGGAACGGCTACTACGGAGGCGAGGTCGCCGCTCCGGCTTTCGGTGACATCGCTTCGTTCGCTCTGCCTTATCTCGGCGTGCCCACCGAGTAGGCACCTACAATCATGCGCATGCGGCTGGAGCAAATCGTCGAAGGCGTCGAGTCGGCCCAACTGGCCGGCGACGCCAACCTCGAGATATCCGGAATCGCCTACGACAGCCGCAAGGTCGAACCGGGCTGGCTTTTCTTCTGCGTGACGGGGATGGAGAGCGACGGGCACGACTTCGCCGCCACTGCGGTCGCGGCCGGCGCCGTGGCGCTCGTATGTGAGCGGCCGACCGGACTCGACGTGACCGAGGTCATCGTGCCCGATACGCGCGCTGCGATGGCCCGGATCGCTGCCGCCTTCAACGACTACCCGACGCGGGACCTCAAAGTGGCCGGCATCACGGGCACCAACGGCAAGACCACCACGGCCTTCCTGCTCCACGACGTTCTCGAAGGGGCCGGCATCCACTCAGGGCTGATGGGGACCGTCAAGCAGGTGGTCGGCGGCGTTGAGGAGCCGGTCGAGCGGACTACACCGGAATCGGTGGAACTCCAGGCGGCCTTCCGCCGGATGGAGCAGTCAGGTGACGAAGCCTGTGTGATGGAGGCGTCTTCTCACGCGCTCGTTCTGAAGCGCTGCGACGCGATCGAGTTCGACCTCGCCATCTTCACCAATCTCACCCAGGACCACCTCGACTTCCACGCCGACATGGAGGATTACTTCGCCGCCAAGCGGCTGCTCTTCGCATTCGAGCCAGGCGCATCGGTCGTCAACATCGACGACGAGTACGGTCAGCGCCTGGCCGCCGAGTTTGACGCGATCACCTACTCGGCAGAAGGTGCTGCGGCTGACTACTCGGCCTCCGACATCGCTTTTGACGCCGGTGGGGCGGAGTTTTCGGTTGAGTCCGAGCACGGCACGATGGCGGTGCGAACCGGGTTGCCCGGCAGGTTCAACGTCGCCAACGCGCTGGCGGCACTGGCCGGAGCGATCGAGCTCGGGGTCGACCCTGCCGATGCAGTCGCGGCACTTTCTGATGCGGGCAGGGTTCCCGGCAGGTTTGAGCCGATCGACGAAGGCCAGGCATTCGCAGTACTCGTCGACTACGCCCACACGCCGGACTCGGTCGAGAACGCGCTGCGCGCGGCGCGGGACATAACCCCTGGCCGTCTGATCGCGGTGATCGGCGCCGGCGGTGACCGGGACCGGGCCAAGCGGCCCCTGATGGGCCAGGCCGGTTCCGAACTGGCCGACCACACCGTCGTGACCTCGGACAACCCGCGTTCCGAGCAGCCCGAGGCGATCATCGACGACATCCTCGAAGGCATTGAGGACCGCAGCGAGGTCACGGTCGAGGTCGATCGCAGCGAGGCGATCCAGCTGGCGGTGAAGATGGCCGAACCCGGCGACACCGTCGTGATTGCCGGCAAGGGCCACGAGCAGGGCCAGGAGTTCAGCGACGGCAGGAAGATCCCCTTTGATGACCGTGATGTTGCCCGCACGCACCTCCGGGACCTGGCGGCCGGCCGGTGATTTCGCTGGCGCCCGAGCGCATTGCCGAGGTGATGGACGCGCGAATCGCCAGGCGGGGAGGGGACGGGTTTCCTTCTCTGGCAGCGATCGACTCGCGTGCGATCGAGGGCGGCGAGCTGTTCTTCGGCCTCAGGGGAGAGTCCGACGACGGTGGCCGTTTCGCCCCGGCGGCGCTCGAAGCCGGTGCCTGGGGTGTTGTAGTCGGACCCGAATCGGCGGAGGACGCGACCGGCCCCGGTGGGTCCGCTCAGGAGGGATGGGTCTTCGTCGTGGAGGACGCGCTGGCGGCGATGCAGTCGCTGGCGACCGCCTGGCGCCGGCAGCTCGGCTCGACCGTGATCGGGATCACCGGCTCGGTCGGCAAGACTTCGGTCAAGGACATCACCAGGGCGATCATGCCGGGCACGGTCCACGCCTCGGAGGAGAACTTCAACACCGAGATCGGGATGCCGCTCAGCATCCTCTCGGCGCCGGAGGGTACTGACACTCTCGTGCTTGAGATGGCGATGCGTGGCCGGGGCCAGATCGCCGAACTGGCCGCGGTCGCCGAGCCCGATATCGGCGTGATCACGATCGTCGGACCAGTTCACCTGGAGATGCTCGGCTCGATCGAGGCGATCGCCGCCACCAAGGCCGAGATGATCGAAGGGCTCACGCCGGGCAACCCGGCGATCGTTCCGGTCGATGCCGGATACCTCGAGCCGCACCTGAAAGGCGTCGCCGGACTCGTGCGTTTCGGGGACGGGGGCGACGTCTACGCCGAGTCTGTGGAGTACAGCGCAGCCGGCACCTCTGCAACCGTCGTCACCCCGGCCGGCTCGGCCCGGTTCGAGTTCCCTTTCACCGAGGCCTACAACCTTCGTAACGCGCTGACCGCGATTGCGGCTGCCGTTTCTGCCGGCGCCGCGCCGGAGGAGCTCGCTTCGCGGGCGGGCAAGGTCGAGTTCTCGAAACTGCGTGGAGAGCACCTCACCCTGCCCGGTGGCGCTCTGCTCGTCAATGACTGTTACAACGCCAACCCGGTCTCGATGAGGGCTGCGCTGGATTACCTCGCAGGCCTCGACCGTGAACCCAAGGTCGCCGTCCTCGGCCTGATGGCCGAGCTCGGGCCCGGGGCCGTCGCTTTTCACCGGGAAGTCGGCGAGCACTCCCGTGCCCTGGGCATCGATGTGCTGGTCGGCGTCGGCCGCGAAGCCGTGGACTACGCACCCGACTACCTGGTCGAAGACCGGGCGGCGGCGGTAGAGCTGCTGGAAGGGCTGCTCACCCCGGAGAGTGCCGTGCTGGTCAAGGGATCGAGGTCGGCCGGACTGGAGGCCGTCACCGAGGGCCTGCTCCACGGATCCGCTGAGCAGGAGGACCTTTCCTGATGGGAGCGATCGTGCTCGGCTCGATGGCCTCGATGCTGATCTGCCTTTTCCTCTCTCCGCGCTTCATCGCCTTCCTGAGGCGACGCGAGTTCGGGCAGAACATCCGGGAAGAAGGCCCATCCGGTCACCAGACCAAGGCCGGAACGCCGACCATGGGCGGGTTGATCATCTTCATCGCCGTGCTGGTGCCTTTCCTGGTGCTCTCGGACCACAGTTTCGCCGCGATGACCGTGTTCTTCGTGGCGATCGGCTGCGCTGCGATCGGTTTCGCCGATGACTTCATCAAGATCGTCAAGCGGCGCTCGCTGGGGCTTTCAGCCCGGTACAAGCTGATCGGACAGGTTCTGCTCGCGCTGATCCTGTGGTGGGTGGCCCGTCACGAGGTCGGTCTGGAGCCCGTGATCCTGATTCGCGGCCTCGACCTCAGCTTCGACATCGGTCCGGTCGCCTATTTCGTGCTTGTTTTCCTGGTGATCGCCGGTGCCACCAACGGGGTCAACCTGACCGACGGGCTCGACGGCCTGGCCGCGGGTTCCAGCGCGATCGTCCTGCTCACCTACACGGCGATCTGTTACATCACGGTCGGCCAGCAGGATCTGGCGCTGCTCGCGGTCTGCCTGGTCGGTGCCTGCGTCGGCTTCCTCTGGTTCAACGCGTTCCCGGCCTCGATCTTCATGGGGGACACAGGTTCGCTCGGGCTGGGCGGTGCGATCGGCGCGCTCGCGGTAATGACCCAGACCGAAATCCTGCTGATCGTGATCGGCGGAATCTTCGTGATCGAGGCGCTTTCGGTGCTGGTCCAGGTCTTCAGTTTCAAGACATTCGGTCGCCGGGTCCTGCTGATGGCCCCGCTCCACCACCACTTCGAGATGATGGCCTGGTCGGAGACCAAGATCATGCTGCGTTTCTGGATAATCGCGGCGGTCTGCTCCGGCCTCGGCTTTGCGATCTACCAGCAGTCGGTCGGCGGCTGAGCGCAGACCGTCACAGCCGGCACAGCCGCCCGGTCGACTGCCCGGTGAAGGTCCGCTCGCAAGGCTGCAACCTGCCCTGACGGCTACAGGATTCGGGCTGTCCGTGTTGAAGGACGGGAGGTGGAATACGTCCACTCATCCAGGGTCCGCCCGCCACTGCCTCAGGGCCCCTTTCTCGTAGTCGGGCTGGCCCGCTCCGGAGTGGCCGCCGCGAGGGCGCTCAAGTCCCGCGGTGAAGCCGTTTCCGGCTTTGATTCGGGTAACCCCGAGCAGCTCGAGCAGCTCGACCTGGCCGGGGTCGAATACTCCACCGGCGGGACTGGACTTGAGGCACTCGACGGTGTCGGGACGGTGGTCAAGAGCCCCGGTGTGCCGAAGGAGGCTGAGATCGTGGTCGAAGCGCACCGCCGCGGCATCGCGGTGATCAGCGAGCTTGAGCTCGGCTGGCGGCTTGTCGCAGCGACTTTCGTCGCCATCACCGGCACCAACGGCAAGACGACCACGACCGAACTCGTCGCCCACATCCTGCGCACGGCGGGCCGACCCGTCCATTCGGTAGGCAACATAGGCAGGCCGCTCAGCAGCCTGGCCGAAAGGCCGGTCGGGCCGGAAGTCACCGTGGTCTGCGAGTGCTCCTCGTTCCAGCTCGAGGACATCGAGCACTTCGCTCCGGAATGCGCCCTCTTCCTGAATCTGGCCCGCGACCACCTCGACCGTCACGGCACGATGGAGGAGTACAACCGGATCAAACTGCGGATCTTTCTCAACCAGATCGAGGGCGATGTCGCAGTTCTCAATCAGGCCGATCCGGTCATGAAGGACCTCGATCCTCCCGGCCAGGCCGCGGTCGTGCGCTTCATCCCGGCCGCGAAGGGTGAGCGGCCGGTTGATCTGTGGCTCGAAGACGGCGCGATCACCATCGACGGCCGCAAGCTGCTGGATCGCTCGGAGCTGAATCTGATCGGTGAGCACAACGTCGCCAACGCGATGGCCGCCGCCGCCGCCGCGCTCAGCCTCGGCCTGTCGGCGGAAGTCGTCGCCGAAGGACTGCGCAGCTTTGCCGGGGTTGCGCACCGGCTCGAGCCGGTCGCCCAGATCGGCGGGGTCAGGTTCGTCAACGATTCGAAGGCGACCAACGTCGAAGCTACCGTCACCGCGCTCGCCTCTTTCGACGCGGGCGTCAGGCTGATCCTCGGCGGCAGCATCAAGGGCGAGTCGTTCGATCCGCTTCCCGACGCCGTCCGGCCCGCCTGTTCGGGGGTCTACCTGATCGGCGAAACGGCGCCCGAGCTTCGCGAGGTCCTCGAGCCCCTCGAAGGCCGGGGTCTGCTGATGCAGGACTGCGGAGATCTGGAGACGGCAGTCGCCCGAGCCTGGCAGGACGCTGTGCCGGGCGAGACGATCCTGCTGTCGCCGTCCTGCGCCAGCTTCGATCAGTTCAGGGATTTCGAGGACCGTGGTGACCGTTTCCGGAGATTCGTGGGGACGATCGATGAGATCTGAGGGCAGCCGCGGCAGCGGGCGCAGTGCGGGCGCCAAGAAGCGTGCTTTGCCGAAAGGCCGGGCCGGCCGCAAGGCGAGGTCGAAGCGCAGGAAGGCCCGAGCCGAGGCTCCGGTCGAGTACAACCTGCTGCTCACGGCGACCCTTATCCTGCTCGCTTTCGGCGCGGTGATGGTCTTCTCGGCCAGTTCGACTTCGGTGATACTCGACGACGGCGGACTGGTTGACAGTGCCGATTACCTCCAGCGGACCCTGATCGCGATCTGTATCGGCCTTGTCCTGATGTCGGTCGTGATGCGAATGCCGCTCGCCCGGATCCGATCACTGGTTCCGTTGATGATCAAGTTGATCCTGGTCGCGCTTGCCGGAGTGCTGCTCGTCGGCACCGCGGTAAACGGAACCAGGGGCTGGTACATGGCCGGCCCGGTCCAGATCCAGCCGGCGGAGTTCCTCAAGGTCGGGCTGGTGCTCTACGGTGCCCACCTTTTCGCCAACCGACCCGACAGGCTGCGCTCGGTCCGGGAGATGGGGCCGTACCTCGGGCTGACCGCGATCGCTTCCGGTCTTGTCATGCTGCAGCCCGACATGGGGACGATCATGGTCGCCATCGCGGCGGCCGGGATCACGATCTTTGCCGCGGGCGCGCGGCGCCGGGACCTCGCCCTGCTCGGAGCCGGACTCGGATTCGTCGCACTGGTCCTCGCACTCGCCGTCCCCTACCGCAGGCAGCGCCTGCTCACCTTCCTCGACCCTTCAAGCGATGTGACCGGATCAGGCTTTCAGACGATCCAGGCGAAGATCGCGATCGGCTCCGGCGGGCTTGACGGGGTCGGCATCGGCAATGGTGTTCAGAAGGCGTTCTATCTGCCCGAGGCGCATACGGACATGATCTCGGCGGTGATCGGGGAGGAGTTCGGGCTGGTAGGCATGGTCCTGCTGGTCGCTGTCTACGGACTGATCGGCTACGCCGGCTTCCGGATCGCCCGGGCTGCGAAGGACGATTTCGGCCGGATCCTTGCCACCGGACTCACCGGACTGATCCTGGCCCAGGCCAGCCTCAACCTTTACGCAGTCATGGGCATGGCACCGCTGACCGGCGTGCCGCTGCCGCTGGTCTCGTACGGCAATAACAGCCTGATCGTCACCCTGATCGCGATCGGGCTGATCCTCAACGTGGCCCGCGGTGGACGGGCGGCAACGCTGAGCAAAGCACCGCCGCGGCGCGGCCGGGACCAGGGTGCCAGACTGAGGCTCGTTGAGGACAAACGTAGAGATCAACCGACCAGAAGGACGGCCACAGGTGCCCACGGTAGTCATGGCGGCGGGCGGCACGGCGGGACACGTGGTCCCGGCCGTGGCGATCGCCGACGAGCTTCGAGATAGAGGGGCGGAGATTTTCTTCATGGGCGCGCGCGGCCGTCTGGAGGCCGAGCTGGTTCCGGCCGCCGGCTACGAGATCGACCTTCTGAACCTGGCCGGGATCGACCGTCGAAACCCGTTCAAGGCTCTGCGCGCCGCCGGACTCGCCGCGGCCGCGCTCCCGGGCGCCCGGCGAATCCTCACTGAACGCGACGCCGATGTCGTGGTCGGCGGCGGCGGTTTTGTCGCCGGTCCGGCGGGCCTTGCGGCGAGGTCGAAGCGCATCCCGTTGATCCTCACTGAGGCTGACCGCCACTTCGGCCTCGCCAACCGGCTGCTGGCTCGGACCGCCGAGAAGGTCTGCCTGGCTTTCCCGATCGAAGGCTGCGAAGGCGAGATCTTCACGGTGACCGGCCGCGCGGTCGGTCGCGCCGTGCTGGAGGCCGACCGGGAAAAGGCCCGGCACCGGTTCGGCATCGATCCCGGGGCGGACGTACTGCTGGTCATGGGCGGCAGCCTCGGAGCGAGGTCGATAAACCTCGCCGCGGTCGAGGGTCTTGCCGAACGCCCCGGGCGGGACTTCGAGGTGATCCACGTGAGCGGCAGCAGGGACTTCCCGCAGGTTCACGAACGGCTCGCCGCCGCGGCCAACCCGGCCGGCTACACACTGCTCGAGTACGAGCCGGACCTCGGTGACTGCCTGGCAGCCTGCGACCTCGTGCTGGCGCGCTCCGGCGGTTCGGTTTTCGAGCTGACCGCCAGGGGCAGGCCCGCCGTGCTGGTTCCGTACCCGTACGCGACCGGCGATCACCAGAGTGCCAACGCCGACTGGATGACCGCAGCAGGCGCAGCGACCGCGATCGCCGACGACCAGCTCAATGCCAACCGGCTGGTGGCCGAGGTTGAGGCGATCTTCGCGGACCGCGAGCGGCTCGAGGCCATGGCCGCAGCCTCTCGTGGCCTGGCGATGCCCGACGCCGCCAAAAGGATCGCGGACGAGATCCTGCTTGCCGCCGGAGGGCGTGGTTCGGACGGTGGCGAGTCCGGTCCGGACGACCTGGTCGGGAACTCTCCGGCCTCCCCGGGCGGGGCTAAATGATGGCCACCGACTGGACTGCAAGGCGACTTCACTTCATCGGGGTCGGCGGTGCCGGCATGAGCGGCCTGGCACTGGTCTGCCACGAGCTGGGAGCCTCGGTTTCGGGAAGCGACCGCGCGCGGTCTTCCTACTTCCAGCGGGTCGAGGACGCCGGGGTGGCAGTGAGGGTCGGCCACGAGGCGGCGAACCTGCCCGACGGTGCCGATGTCGTCATATCGACCGCGATCGCGTCCGACAATCCCGAGCTGGCCCGGGCGCGAGAGGAGGGCAGGCGGGTGCTTCACCGCTCCGACCTGCTGGCCGAGCTCTGCGCGGCCAAGCGCACGATCGCCGTCGCCGGCACCCACGGCAAGACGACCACGACCGGCATGCTGATCTGGGCGATGCGTGAACTCGGCCTGGATCCGGCGTTTTTCGTCGGTGGAGAGTTGCCCGGCGTCGGTCCCGGTGGTGCGCCCGCCAACAGCGGCTGGGGCTCCGGCGAGTGGGTCGTGGTTGAAGCCGACGAGAGCGACGGCAGTTTCCTGGTGCTCGACCCCGAGGTGGCGGTGATCACCAACATCGAGATGGACCACCACTCGCGCTGGAGCGGCCTGGCCGAACTGCGAGAGGCGTTCGCGACCTTCGCCGATAAGGCTGCGACGGTGGTCGAACCGCTCGATCTGAGGGTCGGAGATTCCCGACCTGAAGCGTCCGGCACCTCGCCGGCGGCGCCCGGGAGGAAGCGCATCGGCTTCGATCTCGACCATCCCGGTCCGGCCGAAGTGCCGTTGATGGTCCCCGGTGACCACAATCTTCTCGACGCCCGTGCGGCGATCGCCACTCTTGAGGCCGTCGGGGTGGGGCCGGAGGCCGCCGCTTCGGCGCTGGCCGGCTTTCCCGGGGTAAAGCGAAGGCTCGAGTACAAGGGCAGCTCGCACGGTGCCCGCATCTACGACGACTACGCCCATCACCCGACCGAAGTCGAGGCATCGCTGACCGCTCTGCGCGGCCTCGGGCCAGACCGCCTGATCGCGGTCTTTCAGCCCCATCTCTACTCGCGCACGAAGGCCTTCAGCTCAGCCTTCGGATCTGCCCTCGCCCTCGCCGATGAAGTCGTGGTGCTGGACGTTTACCCGGCCCGCGAAGAGCCGGTCGGCCCGTTCGAAGGAGTGAGCGGGCTCGATGTGCTGCGGGCGACGGCGGACAGAGCAGGCCCAACCCGGACATGGTGGGCCCCGGACCTCGACGCCGCCGAGCGGGCGCTCGAAGGACTGCTCGCCCCGGGCCGCATAGTGGTGACGGTCGGAGCGGGTGACATCACCAGGCTCTCCGACCGTCTGGTCGATGCTTGCGCGCCCGAGGGTTCCGCGTGAACCCGTCGTCAACTCCCCGGCGACCGGAACCACCCGCGGGAGTCGAAACCGAGCACCCGCTTTGGCGTATGACCACCGTCAGGACCGGCGGGCATGCCGACTATTTCGCTGCGCCGGACTCCACCGGACGACTGGTCGAGCTGCTCGACTGGGCCCGCCAGAGCGGGGTCCAGGTCGGAGTGATCGGCTCCGGCTCCAACCTCCTCATATCGGACGACGGCTTCCGCGGACTGGCGCTCAAGATCTCCGGTGAGCTGACCGGCATCGAACGCCACGGAACCGATGTGGTCTGTGGCGGCGGCACCCGGCTCCCGTCGGCTGCGGCCAAATGCGCCGCCTGGGGCCTCGCCGGCCTCGAATTCGGAGTGAACATCCCCGGCACTGCCGGAGGTGCGGTCCGGATGAACGCCAACGCATACGGTGGCCGGCTCGCCGATGTCCTGGACCGGGTCGAGGTCTGCTCGGCGGACGGTGTGGAAGTCGTCACGCCCGACCAGCTCGGCTTTTCTTACCGTCACTCGAACCTGACCGCCGGGCAGGTGGTCTCGCGAGTGTTCTTCTCGCTCAGGAAAGACACGAGCGAGGCGATCAAGGAGCGGCTGGCCGACATGCGGGCCTGGCGCCGGGAGGCCCAACCCTCTGGCATCAAGACCTTCGGCTCCACCTTCAAGAATCCGGAAGACCCGCGGGCGGAGGGCCGGAGCGCCGGCCAGCTGCTCGACGCGGCCGGTTGCCGGGGTCTGACTATCGGCGGTGCGAGGCTCTCGGAGAAGCACGCGAACTTCGTCGACAACATGGGGGAGGCAACCACTGCCGAGGTGATTGCGGTCATGTCTGCGGCGAGAAACAGGGTCAGGGATAAGTTCGGGGTCGTTCTGGAGCCGGAGGTGCAGGTCATGGGCGAAGTCGAGTGGCCTGAGGACTGGGATCTTGGCTGAGCGCAGGTCGTCGGTCCGACGCACAATGGAGATTGCGGAGCGTCGCGAGAAGCGCCGCCGAAGATTGATGTTCGCGCTTACCGGCCTCCTGATCCTGGCGATCGGCCTCTTGGCGCTCTACTGGTTTGTACTCCGGGACCTCGCCGTGGTGGAGATTCGCGACCTCGAGATCCGCGGGCTCGACACCAGCACGACGGAAGGCCGACAGGTCGCGGATGCGATCGAGCTGGCAACGGGAGAGATGACGACGCTTCACATAAAGCAGGGAATCCTGGACGAAGAGATGTCCCGTTTCCCGCGGGTCGAGTCGGCGACGGTCAGCGCCGACTTCCCGAACGGGGCGACCGTCACGGTAAGGCAGCGGCAAGACGGTTCTATCTTCGGCGAAGACGAAGAAGCCGTGCTGATCGCTTCCGACGGCACCGTGCTCGGTTCACCGGGTGACCGCACCGAGTCGCTCCCCCTGGTCGGTGACGGCGATCCGCCGGAAGGAGGACGGCTGGAGGGCATCGCGCTCGAACAGGCGATCGTTCTGGGGGCAGCGCCGACCGAGCTTCGGACCTACATTGATCGCAGCGACAGGACCGGGAACGGGGTGGAGGTGACCCTGTCCAACGGCCTCGTCCTGCTGTTCGGTGACCCGGTGAAGGCTGTGGAAAAGTGGAGGTCCGCAGCGACCGTGATCGCCGACCCGGAGCTGAGTGACGCCGGCTATGTGGATCTGACGGTCCCGATGAGACCCGCAGTCGGCAGTGGCGAGGATCCCGAGGCCGCCGGATAGAGGCGCTCGCCTACCGTCCCGGCGGCACCCGCCTGAGCCAAATCGAATCGACCCGGATCCGGCTCGATACGGGGCTGCGGGGCATGCGTACCTTCGCCCGGGACACCTTAACCCTAAACCTCGATCACAACTTGAGGGTAGGCAAACCCTAAAGTAACCCTTGAGAAAGACCTGTTGCAGAACACCCTGCGAGCCATTGACATGTGCCAATGTATGCCTTACTTTGAGCGGAATTTCCGAGAACCGGATTGCCCTGCGAACCCTGAAGCAGGACTGAAGGCCCGGCTCATGGACAGCTCAACTCACATTTCAACTCAGACTTCAACGCTTCAACTCAAGGCAGCAACGCTTCAACTCAAGACAGGCTTCAACTCAGGCAACACGATTGGGACGGGAAGATGGAAAGCACCTACCTAGCGGTGATAAAGGTCGTCGGATGCGGCGGCGGAGGAACTAACGCAGTCAGCAGGATGGTTGACGCCGGGGTTCGCGGCGTCGAGTTCGTCGCGGTCAACACCGACGCCCAGGCCCTGCAGGCCTGTGACGCGGACATCAAGATTTCGATCGGCCAGGAACTGACCCGCGGGCTTGGCGCCGGCGGTCGGCCCGAGGTCGGAGCGGGAGCAGCGGCGGAGACTCGCGACGAGATCAAGGAGGCGCTCAAGGGCGCCGACATGGTCTTCGTGACCGCCGGCGAAGGCGGTGGAACCGGTACCGGTTCGGCTCCGGTGATCGCCGAGATCGCCAAGGAGGAGATCGGCGCCTTGACAGTCGGTGCTGTCACCAAGCCGTTCGAGTTCGAAGGCAAGAAGCGCATGCAGCAGGCGATGGAGGGCATCGAAAAGCTGCGCAACAACGTCGACACGCTGATCATCGTGCCGAACGAGAAGCTGCTCCACGCCGTCGAGCGCCGGACCAGTGTGCTCGACGCCTTCAAGATGGCCGACGACATCCTCAGGCAGGGGGTCCAGGGCATCACTGACCTGATCACGATCCCGGGTCTGATCAACCTCGACTTCGCCGACGTGCGCACGATCATGCGCGACGCCGGCTCGGCGCTGATGGGCGTCGGTGTCGGGCAGGGCGAGAACCGGGCACTCGACGCGGCCAAGGCGGCGATCACCTCGCCGCTGATCGAAGAGTCGATCAAAGGCGCGACCGGGATGCTGCTGAACATCACCGGCCCGGAAGAGCTCGGACTGTTCGAGGTCAACGAGGCAGCCCAGCTGATCCAGGAAGAGGCAGACCCGAACGCGAACATCATCTTCGGCTCAGTGGTCGACCAGTCCCTGGTGGACGAAGTCCGGGTCACGGTGATCGCGACCGGTTTCGAGGGTTTTGAGCTTCTGGCCCGTTCGCCGCAGAGGGTCCGTCGCCGCTACGAGAGCCGCAAGCGGGTCTCGCCCGAAGACACCGATCTGACCGGCCTCCGCGTAAATGACGGGGACATAGAAGTCCCACCCTTCCTCCGGGACTAAGGCTGCTACCCGGGTTCGGGGCAGCTGCGTTCTACGAAAGCGCCCCCGGCTGCGCGGGGGACTCGCCGAGGGCCCGCCCGGGGGACTCGCCCGGTCCTGGAGCTGCCGCGCCTCGCGATAGCGCCCTCGCCTTGCGATAGCGCCCTCGCCAGGGAGCGCTTTCTCTGCCGGGACGGGCGAATTTGGCGAAGTGACCGGAAAAGAGGCATGGCCTGTGCCTCGAATCACACCACTTCCCGAAAGGCCGCCCACCTAAGTGCGGTGTCGATCGCCGCACGAACGCCGCCGGGGGGCGCCTCGCGAGGCTCGCTGGCCCGGTCCTTTAAGCTGCCCTGGTGAATCCTTCTCAGGCACCGACCCGGTCCACGCCTCTTCATGGGCTTCACCTCGAGGCGGGGGCGCAGATGGTGGACTTTTCGGGTTGGCAGATGCCCGTCTACTACGACGGGATCCGTGAGGAGCATGTCGCGGTGCGGACCCACGCCGGGATCTTCGATGTTTCCCACATGGGCCAGATCGAGGTCGAGGGGCCGGGTTCGCTCGCCTTCCTGCAGCGCCTTCTCACCAATGACATCTCGAGGATCGAGGTCGGCGGCGCGCAGTACACGCTGCTCCTGAATGACGAGGCCGGCGTGGTGGACGATCTGTTCGTCTACCGGCTGGGCGGCGACCGCTACCTGGCGGTCACCAACGCCGGCAACCATCAGACCGACCTGCTCCACTTCGGCATCGTCTCCCGCGACTTCGACGTACACGTGCGGGACGCCAGTGACAACTTCGCGATGCTGGCGGTCCAGGGGCCGAACGCGCGCAGCATCGTCTCGGCCCAGCTCGACATCGACCTGCCCAGGCGGATGGAGGTGGCCGCGCACCAGATCGGCCGGCGCGCGGCGATCATCTGCGGTACCGGCTACACCGGCGAAGACGGGGTCGAGCTGCTGATCGCCCCGGATATCGCCCCGGCTATCTGGGCCGAGCTCGTGGATGCGGGCATCGTGCCGTGCGGTCTGGGCGCACGCGACACCCTGCGGCTGGAGGCCTGTTACCACCTTCACGGCAACGATCTCTCGACCGGCATCGATCCGATCTCGGCCGGCCTCGGCTGGGCCTGCGTCGAATCGACCGGTTTCATCGGCTGCGACCGTGTCGCCGTCTTCAGGGCCAACGGCACCGACGAAACCCTGGTTCCGTTCGTGATCGAAGGCGCCGGCATCCCGCGCGCCGGCAACCCGATGCTGCTCGGCGAGGAGATCGTCGGCGAAGTCAGCAGCGGGACCTTCTCGCCTTCGCTCGATGTCGGTGCCGGTATGGCGTACATCAGGAGCGACCTGACCGGCCCCGGCACGCTGCTCGAGGTGGACGTGCGCGGGAAGCGTCGGACGGCGCGCGTAAGCTCCAAACCTCTTTACCCGAAGCAAAAACAGGAGACCTGACGATGTCCGAGCCGAGCTACCCAGACGACCTCCGTTACCACCCGGAGCACGACTGGGCCCGCATTGAGGGCGCAGAAGCCACACTCGGAATCACCTGGTACGCGCAGGACTCCCTTGGCGAGGTCGTGTTTTATGACGGTCCCGAAGTCGGGTCCGAGGTGAGCAAGGACCAGCCATACGCCGAGGTCGAGTCGGTCAAGGCGGTCTCGGACGTGATCGCACCGCTCTCGGGCGAGGTGATCGCGGTCAACGAAAGCCTCGCCGACGCGCCCGAGGCGGTCAACGCCGATCCGTATGAAACCGGCTGGATGGTGAAGATCCGGCTGAGCGAGCCGTCCGAGGCGGACGCCTTGATGGATTCGGCCAGCTACGCGGCGTCGCTGGAGTAGGGCGATGGCCGGGTACACGCCAGCCACCGAGGCGGACCGCGAGGCGATGCTGGGAGCGATCGGGGTCGACTCGATCGACCAGCTTTTCGAGCAGGTGCCGGAAGAGGTCCGGCTGGGGCGTCCGCTGGCGCTCGAGGACGGGCTCAGCGAGTCCGAGGTCTACTCCCGGATGGCGGAGCTGGCGTCGAAGAACCGTGACCCCGACGGCGAACCGGGCTTCCTCGGGGCCGGGATGTACGAGCATTACGTGCCGGCGATCGTCGACGCGATCACCAGCCGGTCGGAGTTCCTGACGCCGTACACGCCCTACCAGCCCGAGGTCTCCCAGGGAGGCCTCCAGGTGATGTTTGAGTTCCAGACCGCGATGTCGGAGATCACCGGGCTGCCGGTCTCGAATGCAGGCCTCTACGAAGGCCCGTCGGCTGCTGCTTCCGCGGCGTATCTGGCGATGGCGGTCACCGGTCGCAGCGGTCTGGTCGCCTCCCGCGGCATGCACCCCCACAGCCGGGAGACGCTGGCCACCCACGCGGTCGGCTTCGGAGCGGAGCTGACCGAGGTCGGCCTCGAAGACGGCCTGACCGACGCAGCCGCGCTGGAGGCAGCGATCGGGGACGACACCGCCGCAGTCTTCCTTCAGAACCCGAACTTCCTCGGATCGGTCGAGGACATCGCCCGGCTCGGCGAGTTCGCCTCCGCCCGGGGCGCTCTGGTTGTGGTCGCGGTGGACCCGATGACGCTCGGTGTGCTGAAGCCACCCGGCGAGTGCGGTGCCGACATCGCCTTCGGCGAAGGCCAGCCGCTCGGCAACCGGCTCGACTTCGGTGGCCCGTCTTTCGGCTTCTTCTGTGCCAAGGAGGAGTACCTGCGCAAGATGCCCGGCCGCATCTCCGGGCAGACCGAAGACGTGGACGGCCGGCGCGGCTTCGTGCTCGCCCTCCAGACCCGCGAGCAGCACATCCGCCGGGAGAAGGCGACCAGCAACATCTGCACCTCGCAGGCCCTGAACGCCCTGGCCGGCGTGATCCACCTCGCCTGGCTCGGCAAGGCGGGGTTCGTCGAGATCGGGCAGATGCTGGCCCGGAGGACCGATTTCGCCCGCCGCCGGATCGCCGCTATCGACGGGTTCGAGCTGCTTCATGATGCTCCGGTGGTGCGTGAGTTCGCGGTGCGCTCGAAGGCCGTCCCGGTCGAGGCGCTCAGGTCCGGTGCTGAAGCCACGGGTGCGCGGCTGCAGGTCTACCCGCTCGGCCGCGACTACCCGGAGTTCGAGGACGGCTTCCTGGTCGCCCTGACCGAGCAGCGCGGTGTGAAGGACATCGAGTGGCTGTGCGCGGCGCTGGAGCGCAGCGCTGCGGCCGGTTCGAGCGTGGCTGAGGCCGCCATGACCGCACGGTCCGGCGAGGTCGCAGACACGGCAGAGGTCGCAGACACGGCAGAGGTCGCAGACACGGCAGAGGTCGCAGACACGGCAGAGGTCGCAGACACGGCAGAGGTCGCAGTCGCGGCAAGGGCCGGCAACCGGCCTGAGCCAGCTGCTGCGTCCGATTCCCGGCCGGCACAGAGCACTGTCGCCGAAACCTCGACCCCGAGCCTGAGGCTGGCCTCATGAGCGCCGCGACGCTGACCGAGACGCCGCAGCAGGCCGAGCGGGTGGAGACGATCTACGAGAAGTCCGTGCCCGGCCGCCGCGCCGCCCAGCTTCCGCCCAGCGGAGTCGGTGAGACGCCGATCGATCAGCTGATCCCGGCGAACCTGTTGCGGGAAAAGCCGGCGGAGCTTGCCGAGGTTTCCGAGCCGGAGATCATCCGCCACTACAACCGGCTCTCCCGCCGGAACTTCGACCTCGACACCGGCTTCTACCCGCTCGGCTCCTGCACCATGAAGTACAACCCGCGGCTGAACGAACGCGTCGCGGCGCTGCCCGGCAACGCGAGGCTGCACCCGGCGGCAGAGCCCGAGGATGCGCAGGGGGCGCTGGAGCTGATGTACCTGCTCCAGGGGTCTCTGGCCGAGATCTGCGGACTGCCACACGTGAGCCTCCAGCCTTCGGCCGGGTCCCAGGGCGAGCTGGCCGGACTGCTGCTGACCCGGGCCTACCACGCCGACCGCGGCCGTAATCCGCGCAAGGTGCTCACTCCCGACACCGCCCACGGCACCAACCCGGCGTCGGTCTCGATGGCCGGCTACGAGGTGGTCAAGGTCGCGACCGACGAGGACGGCGGAGTTGACATCGAGGACCTGCGCTCGAAGGTCGATGAAGACGTCGCCTGCCTGATGCTGACCAACCCGAACACCCTTGGTGTCTTTGACAGAAACATCGTCGAGATCGCCGGGCTGGTCCACGACGCCGGCGGGCTGCTCTACTACGACGGCGCCAACCTGAACGCGATCATGGGCCAGGCCAGGCCGGGTGACATGGGCTTCGACATCGTCCACGTGAACCTCCACAAGTCCTTCTCCCAGCCACACGGCGGCGGCGGACCGGGCGCCGGCCCGATCGCGGTCTCCGAGCGGGTCGAGCCGTTCATCCCCAGGCCGCAGGTGGTCAAGGTGGCCGACGGCGAAGGCGGCTGGAAGTACGACCTCGATGACGACAGGCCGAAGTCGATCGGCCGCATGCGCGGCTTCCAGGGCAACTTCGGAGTGTTCGTACGCTCCTACGCGTACATCCTCAGCCTCGGTGGCGACGGGCTGAGCGAAGCTTCACATCTGGCGGTCCTGAACGCGAACTACCTCAAGCACCGGCTCTCCCAGGGCCGCGCCGGCAAGTACCTGCCGGTTGGCTTCGACCGTCCCTGCATGCACGAGTTCGTCCTTTCCGGTGCCCCGATGAAGAAGCAGCTCGGGATCAGAACATTGGACCTGGCCAAGCGCCTGCTCGACTTCGGTTTCCACCCGCCGACCGTCTACTTCCCGCTGCTGGTCGACGAGGCCCTGATGATCGAGCCGGTCGAGACCGAGAGCAAGGAGGTCCTCGACTCGTTTGCGGACGCGATCGAGACCATCCTTGAGGAGGCGGAGAAGGATCCTGCGATCGCCACCGAGGCGCCGTACACAACACCGGTACGCCGCCTGGACGAAGTGGCCGCCAGCCGCAATCCGGTGATCCGCCAGCCCGTTCCCGGGTGACGGCATGAAGATTTTCTCGGGAATCCAGCCGACCGGGCGTAAGCACCTCGGTAACTACATCGGCGCGATCCGGCAGTACGTCGAGGGCCAGGACCGCGGCGCCCCGGCCGTCTTCTGCATCGTCGACCTGCACGCGATCACGGTCGCCTACGACCCGAAGGAGCTTCGCGAGCGGCTCTACGACACCACCGCCATCCTGATCGCCGCCGGTCTCGACCCTTCGCGCTGCATCCTGTTCCGGCAGTCGGACGTGCACGAGCACACCGAACTCGCCTGGCTGCTGGGGGCGGTTTGTGCCCACGGCGACCTCAACCGCATGACCCAGTTCAAGGAGAAGTCGGCCAGTCAGCGCGAGCTGGTCTCAGCCGGCCTCTTCTTCTACCCGGTGCTTCAGGCCGCCGACGTACTGGCCTACCGGGCAGACGAAGTCCCGGTCGGCGAGGACCAGCGTCAGCACATCGAACTGATGCGCGAGGTCGCCCGCCGCTTCAACGAGCGCTTCGGAGAAACGCTGACCGTGCCGGATCACCGGATACCGAAGATCGGCGCCAGGGTCATGGACCTCCAGGAACCCGAACGCAAGATGTCGACGACGGTCGGCGCCGATAGCGGCCGGGTCTACGTGCTCGACGAAGAAAAGGCAATCCGCAAGAAGTTCGGCTCGGCGGTGACCGACTCCGGCCGCGAGATCCGCCGCGGGGAAGACAAGGCAGGCGTCACCAACCTGATCGGTATTCTCTCGGTCGCCACCGGGGTCTCCGAAGAGAAGATCGAGGCGGACTTCGAAGGCAAGGGCTACGGAGACTTCAAGAAAGCGGTCGCCGAAGCCGTGGTCGGGTTCCTCGCTCCGGTCCGCGACGCCTACCCGGAGATCCGGGCCGACGAGGCCGCTCTGGAGCAGGTCCTGGCCGATGGCGCCGGGCAGGCCCGTGAGATCGCCTCGGCGACCCTGAAGGACGTGCGCGCGGCAATGGGCGTCGGGGTTGCGCCCGCCCGGTGAACGCTGCCCTGAAGAACGGTGTCCTGAGTCCCGGGTTCGGGTAGGAGAGAGCGCATGCCCGGCCCAAAACTCGCGGTCCGGATCACGATCATCGCATTCGGCCTGATGATCCTCGCCGGCGCCTGGCTGGTCTCGGCCGGCGATCCGACGGATACACCCGTGCCTGCCAGGACCCCCGAACAGTCGTCTGCGGAGCCGGCCATTCCTGCGATACCGAAGCTGTCCGATGAGCAGCGCAGGCGGGCACAAAAGATCGTTGCCACCGACCCTTACGTATCGCGTCTGGCTCGGGGCACCGAGCCCGCGATCGCCCGCCCGGCGGTTTGGCACCGCTCCAACGGTGAGTTGCTGGGGGCCGGAGTGGAGGTCCAGTTCCCATCTCCCCAGGATTTCCCGGTCGTCGAGTGGTTGTTCATCACCAATGCGGATGCCCTTTACGAAGAGGACCCCGCGATCATCGAGCCCCGCGTCCGTCCCGAGCCGGGGACCTTCCAGGCGAGCGCCAGAAACGTCGAAGGACTGATCGCCATGGTGGACCTGGCGGTCGGGCGCGTAATCTCGTTGAGCCCGACTGGCGACCGGGTCAACCTGTTCCCCACGGAGGGCCAGGCACTACCGTTCGAGCTGTCGTCGCCGGGCTGACTCAACCGAACCCAAGGCAAGAGCGCGTTGGAAGCGGTAGCGCGACCGCTTCGCGCTCTACCCTGTGAGCGTGGCTTCCCGGCTTGATCTTGACCTGGACCTGGACCTCGACGTATTCGTCGGGCCCTTTGACCTTCTCCTGACCATCGTCCTGCGGGAAGAGGTCAGCCTGCTCGAGGTGGAACTGGGCGAGGTCGTCGCCACCTACGTGACCCGGCTGGAGGAGCAGGGAGAGATCGAACTTGAGGTTGCGACCGAGTTCCTGGTGCTGGTCGCGGCGCTGCTGGAGCTGAAATCGCGGCTGATGCTTCCGGGGGTCGAGGAGGAGCTCTCCGAGATGGAGCCGGCCGAGGCGGTCGAGGAGCTGGTCGCGCGCATGCTTGAGTACCGCCGCTACCGGGACGCCGGCCGGGAGCTTGCCGCCCACTTCGAGAGCCAGCGTGGATTCATGTACCGCTCGGCGCCGCTGCCGCCGGACTTCCGCCGGGTCGCCGTCGAGGCGGCAGAGGCCGTCTATGAACCCGACCAGCTGGCCGCCGCCCTCGGGGACCTGCTCCAGCCGCCGGAGCGGCCCGACGTCTCCCACATCAAGTCGACCGTATCCCTCCAGCGACGGCTCAGCGTGCTGCGATCGGCCCTGACCCAGCTTTCCCGCTTCGACTTCGACGACGAGTTCGGACAGGAGGACCGCCTCACCCAGGCGGTCACCATCTTCGCCCTGCTGGAGCTCTACAGCGCCGGAGAAGCGGTCTGGGAGCAGAGTGAAAACTGCGGACCGATCACCGTCAGGCGGATCCGGGCGGGCAACGGCGACGGTACGGGCACGGACGCCGGTGGACAGGCTGTTGGCGCCGGAGAACCAGCGTCCACCGCCGCGATGAGGGCTGGATAGGAGCCATGGAAGAAGACCTCAAGAAAACGGTCCGCGAAATCGAAGCTCTGCTCTTCCTTTCTTCCCACCCGGTATCCGAGATCGATCTCGCCGAAGCCTGCCAGGTGGACGCCGACCACATGGCCGACGCGGTCGCCCAGCTCGAGCGCGATCTCGAACCGGGCAACCGCGGAATCCAGCTGCGCCGGGTCGCCGGCGGCCTGACCCTCGCCACCGACCCTTCGACCGAAGCTGTAGCCCGCCGCCTGCTGGCCAAGCCGCGCACTCCTCCGCTGACCCAGGCACAGGCCGAGACCCTGGCGATCGTCGCTTACCTGCAGCCTGTCTCACGGCCCGAGATCGCCCGGATCCGCGGCGTATCCTCCGAGTCGGCGGTATCCAGCCTCAGCGAACGTGGCCTGATCGAAGAGTCCGGCCGGTCCCGCTTCGGAGCCACCATCTACAGGACCTCGGCCCTCTTCGAGAAGGTCTTCGGCCTCGAAGGACTCGATGCCCTGCCCGATCCGACCCGCTTCGACCCGACACCCGAGGACGAGCGAGACCT
>Ga0105047_10002598_pt1 | contig 32155 bp, 10 predicted proteins | sample MAT04_FD_78384 | JGI IMG/M metagenome (GOLD analysis project Ga0105047, IMG submission 78384) | Freshwater microbial communities from Lake Fryxell liftoff mats and glacier meltwater in Antarctica - MAT-04 (megahit assembly) | ecosystem: Environmental > Aquatic > Freshwater > Ice > Liftoff... | reverse complement strand
CAAATTGTTACGCACGTCAAAATGACGCGCGAGTTCCGGTGCAGCCAAAAATCAACGCAAGGAATTGCCAATGAAAGACTTACGATCAAAGCATGGGCGAAGAACGGTGCGCACCGCGATGTATCGTGCTACATCGCCCGGCGAGCCGCCCCGGCTTGTCGCCCGATCCCCCCAAACGAAAACACCCGGCCCTTGCGGGACCGGGTGTTGACTTTGAAGTAGCGGGGGGAGGATTCGAACCTCCGACCTCCGGGTTATGAGCGGCCTAAAGCCACTTTTCACCACACCCGGCAAAACTACAGAAAAACCAATTCCGAGCAGCGATTTCCGAGCGAAACGATCCCGGAATGCATTTCACCATGTTACCCATACGTGCCATGTTTTCCAGCCAATTGTGTACAGCCTTGTGTACAGTTTTGCCCGGCCTTGGTCTCTGGCACCGACGACACGGCAGTTCGAATCCCGTCGCTTCGGTTTAGCGGCTTCGAAGCAACAAGACACCGGTTGAACTTTTTGTCGATGCCGCGGCCACCACTTCCCTTCCTACGATCGCCTCGTAACTGACTTTGCCGCCAACACTTGAGGTCATTGAAGGTGTGGTCCGTCGAACGGACACAGTTTTGTTACTTTACGAGAATTCAGTCTTTCTGACTTCCCCCATCGCTGGCAGGTGAAGCCTGACCGACAACCTTTTTCGACGTTTCGTCGTAAACGGCCGGACACCAGTGCTCATCCTGCAATCCAAAGGGATGGAAGAACGCGATATTCGATTTGAAAGAGTATCGGTGACCTGCCTCAGCATAAAACTCAATCGCACGGTCATTGTAGCTGAATACGGGCGTGGTCCCAGCAACGCCTTGGTATTCGACCATCAAAGAGTGTTTGCCCGGCGAAATAGCGTACGTCACTCTCATGTCGAAAATATTCTGAGACGTTAGCGGCTTCTCTGAGCCGGGGAGCGACTGCGTGTCAAGCTTCGTCACCCAGACATCATCAGATTCCATCACCGTAGCCAATTCGGCATCCGGTCGTTCAGGTCCGGAGTAAGCCCGGATCGCTTTTGATGGCGGCACGGTTGTCGACGCACATCCAAAAGAAAGCAGAGCAAGAGCATAAATCAATGCAGGTTTCATGATGTTCATCGATGCTTTGGTTGTATCGGGTAACACTTCCGAAGTTGTCGTGGCGTTAGTTCCTGATACTCGCCGGCTTTATTGGGAACCTTTGTGGTTGAGGAACGATCCTATGGTGATCCGTCGAATCTCTTACATAAATAGCGTCAGACTCATCAAGGTCCAGATAAAGTGTCTGAAATGAGACTTTTCGCCGCTCAGCTAGATGTCCAAAAGGTCGGGGAAGTTCATACTGCATCACTCTGCCTTCACTTGATTCATTTATGCTAAATGAACTCGCGTTTCCTATTGCTACGCGTCTGGAATCGAGACCGGGGTCAACAACAACGCTCTCGATCTGCGTTTGAATGCAAATACTAGCGCGTGTCGAATTTTTAATAATTAGTCCGGAGTTCATGGAACAGCCTTGGGCAAACATGACCAAAGCTACTGCGAGCATGTGACGCATAGTCATCGTGGCCTCATTCCAGGAAACGGCACTGGGATGCCGTTGCTATACAAGCCCTCAGGTCCAATTTCCATGAAGCTGTACGGCCCGTGATGATCACCCATCAATTGCCCTAGCGACAATCCAATGATGTTCGCTGGCAGGTACACTGGGCCGAGCATCTGGCCTTGATACGTATGTTGCCGTTCGTGATCGCCGTATACTGCGGGACCATAGTGGTCGTAATTGATTGTGTTGCCAAGAGTAATGGCACCGCCTCCAAGCCAGTTGGTAATCGGATTGTTTATAAACTCAATGGCATTGTTGCCGAGACCCACTTTCATTCCATTTATTCCCGCAACTTTATCGACGGCCAAAGAAAAACCACCGTAGAGAAGCCCAACAGCAGTGTTTGGCAAATTCCACACTTTCCCAGCTACATCCAAAGTAGTATCAAATGCAGCTCGCTGCACGCTGTCCCACCATTTGTTGGCGTCACGCGAGAAATCACTCTCTTGATCCGCCCGTTCCCGCGCGTTCACGGTCACAGAGAATCCGGTCCGCCGAACACCGCCGGGGCCGTAGCTCCACCCGTAGCCACCTGTCGTTGTCACGCCACCGCTGCTGCCTCCAACTCCTACGCCAGCCGAACCAGTCACGTAGTCATCTGCAAAGTTGTAGCCGATGCTTGCGCTCGCACCCGCCGATGCCCCGCCCCTGGCGGCACCATCACCGTGAACGGTAACTTCACCCTCGGCACGCTCACCCAGCTTGGCACTGCCGCACGTTCCCTGAACACGGCGACCGGCGGCACCCTGATTTTTGACGTCACTGCCGGTAACGCTCTCTGGGACATGAGCAGCGGACTCTCCGGCACCGGCACCAGCGGCGGCACGAGCCACAGCACCAACGTCACCCTTAACGACAACACGGAAATTCGCGGACTCACCTCTACCGGTACCACCAATCCGCAGCTTTCGGGTATCGTTTCCGGCAATGGCGGCCTTGTGCTCACTAACGTTGCCACCTCGCCAAATCAGAACGGTATCCGTTTCGAACTTAGGAATAGCAGCAACTCCTTTGCTGGCGGCACTAGCGTCGGTCTCGGCGTGACGCTGCGTTTGCAGGCTTCTGGTGCTGCAGGCACCGGAGCGATCACCCTCGTCAACTCACCGGCAGCCGCATTGAACTCCGTTGATTTCCGGCGTGATACGGGTAACTCCACGCAGGTTCATGCCAATGACATTAATTTTGGCACCCGCGTCAGTGGTAGTAACGAAGTCTTTTCATTCCAAGGCGGCACCCCCGCCATGAATGTGACGCTAAACGGCGTTCTATCGGGAACCATGGGTGGCAATAGCCGGACAGGCCTCAATGGCGCGACACTGACTCTAGGCGGTGCTTCTCCCAATACTTGGACTGGCCAGTTCCGCGCTGATACCCACGGCACGATTGTCGCCGATAAAGTAGGAGCATTGAACATTGGCTGGGACATGCGTAGTCAATCAACGGATTCCAGCACCACTTTCCTCGCAGGAGTCGCCGACACCATCGCCGGTAACTTCACCCTGAATGGCAACAACCCGGGAGCTGCCTTCGCCTATCTGGGCAGGCTGGGTTTGAAGGACGGCAATAACGGCTTGGTCACCCTCAACGGTGCAGTTTCCATCAACAATGCGCTGGGCATCGGCGGTGGAACGGCTGCGTTGCCGACCCCCACCACCTCGCTCAATCTCCACAGTGGTAACGGCGCAGGCACTCTGGCTGTCGGCGGTCTGATCAGTGACCAGAATCTGGCCAACGCCCGCAGCATCTCCATCTCGGGCACTGGCACCGTCAACCTGACTCGTGCGGCGGGCAATAGCTACAACGGCACGACCACCGTCTCCGGTGGCACGCTGCTGGCGAACAACACCACCGGCTCGGCCACCGGCAGCGGCGCAGTCACCGTCGCCTCCGGGGCGGCGCTCGGCGGGGCGGGCTTCATTACTGGTCTGACCACCGTTAACGGTTCGATCCGTCCCGGCAACAGCATCGGCACACTGACCGTAGCAAATGATGTCACCTGGAACGCCGGGGATGCGTGGATATTTGAACTCGGCACGGCTGCGACGACTTTGGCATTGGCCAACACGGGCAGCAGCACGCAGGACCAACTCAACCTCACTGGTGCGGGCAACGATTTTCTGAAAGGCACCGGTAGCGGATGGACGTTTGATTTCGCCAATACTGGTGTCGTGGGCTGGTATAAACTCGTGGACTGGACCAGCACGAGTACATTCGTCGCCGGCGACTTTACTGCCTCCAATCTGCCCAGCGGGTTGGTGGGAGCGTTTACTGTCGATGGGACAACGTCGGCTCTATACGTCAACGTGGCGATCCCCGAGCCGGCAACCCTCGGCCTGTTTGGGCTGGGCGCGCTGGCGTTGGGACGCCGTCGTCGCTGATCTTTCCTCCGCAAGGCGCGACGGCGGAAACGCGGTTGCGTCTTTTTTTTGGGCCAGTACCCAACGTTTCAAGTAGACTTTTACGAGGAGAAAGCCATGTCGAAGGAATCGAAAATCCAAAACGGTTTTACGCTGGTGGAGTTGCTGGTCGTCATCGGCATCATCGCGTTGCTGATCTCCATTCTTCTGCCAGCACTGAACAAGGCTCGGGCGTCCGCGCGTGCGATCGCGTGCCAAAGCAACATGCGTCAGGTCGGGCAGGCGTTCCAGATGTACGCCGGCGAATACAAAGGCATCATAGCTCCCGCGCAGATGCGGTGGGACGGCTGGTACGTCATTACGTGGGACGACCTACTCGCGAAATACCTCGGCACGCGTTACGGAGGCTCCCAGGACCCGACAGAAATGGACCTATATGGCCCGTACCCGGGTGATCAGACCGGCCCGTCCAAGATGGTTAATCCGCCTCAAGTACTTCGGTGCCCCGTCCATGGGCGTTAAGAGTTCGTTCCGTCGTGGGTGCGCGCCGATGTTCGTGATCGGGTCAAGCGAAGTTACTCGATGGTCCGCAACGAATGGGGTAACGCCCAGGGCAATACCGTGGCGTTCGGTCCCGGGGAATACTTCGAATACAACGGCAATCGCATCCAAGCGATTCCGCAGACCGGTTCGTATCACGTTGCTAGACGCGCCGTGAAGCTCACGTCGGTTCGGCAATCCAGCGATAAACTGCTGCTGGTTGAAAACTTCAACCAGAACCTCGCCGGCAATGGTTCGGGGGCACAGCTTGACAGGTCGTTAGACGCGATCCCCAATTTTGCCTTCCCGGCGCACCCGTCGAAGAAGAACAATTTCCTGTTCGTGGATGGTCACGTTCAGAGCATGCGATTCGAAGAGACGTATCCCACAACCAGTTCTCCGACCGCTCGCCCGGCGCAGGGGATGTGGAAGATATCTCAGTAGCGCGTCGGCGTTTCAAACATGTGACACGTGCGCACCGTGAATTGAACAAGCTGTCAGCTTGAGCATCGTCTTGACTGTCTTAAGAGACAGACCTCGCACCACCGGCATACTTCACCATTGGATTTGACATGGCAGCCCCATCGTATCTCCGCGCCGGTTCAGTGGACTCGATTGCCGAGCCTTTGGAACCGAGGTTCTTGCTCGCCACCTGGTATGTCGATAGCGGCACGGGCGTTTCGGGCGTCACAGGTATCGACGCCGCCAACGCTGGCACAACGCTACAGACGCCGTTCAGGTCGATCAACTATGCCGCACGGCGCGCGGTCGCGGGTGACACAGTTTTCGTCCGCGCGGGTGAGTACCGCGAGGAAGTCCGTCCGCTGAACAACGGCACGGCCGGCGCGCCGATCGTCTATATGCCGTACAACTCAGAAACGGTCAGTATCCGTGGCACGTCCAAGCTCAGCACCAGTTGGACCCAAGTGCCTGGCTCGCCAACCTACTACACAAGCTGGCCGGGTCAATATACGTCGGCCGTCAACAACAGCGACCAAGTATTCGTTAACAGCGAAATGGTGCATCTAGCGCGCTGGCCTGACCTTGCCACAGGTGACCTTTCCCGCCCCCAGGCCGACCAGGCGACGGTCGATTCGATCGTGTCCAGCACAGCAACCGGGCAGCAGGCGTGGGGGGGTGGGTACGGGATTAACCGAATCGTTTTCAAAGACGCTGCGTTCACGGACACCACCAATGTATGGGTTGGTGCGAAAATCTGGATGAATAGCGGCGGCGCTCAGAATGCGGGGGTGGACGAAACGCAGGACGGGAACGGCGTGACGGGCACAGTGATTGTCGTCGACGGAACGACCGGCACGATTACGGTCGATATCGGTGCCGCGACGGCGACAGGAACCAACCAGCCTGCCAATTTTCAGATCGGTAAGGGGAGCAGATACTACTTCTTTGACCCCGTCGCGCTCCCCGCCAGTGGTATAGCATTTGACGCGCAGTGGTGGCGGGACCGACGCGGTACGGCCGATCCTTCTGACGATCGGCTTTACCTCCGTTCCCCCAACGACGTCAACCCTGCCAGCCTATCGGTGGAGGTCAAGCAGCGCGACTGGGCCTTCAATTTCGACACCGGCACCGGCAGCACGGATAACGGGCGTCGCTATATCACAGTTAAGGACTTCAACATCTTTGGTGCCAGCATCACCACGGATCATTTGGCGGGCAACGGCTCTCAGTCGAGCGACGGCGGCAATCTGCGGGGGGTGACGATCGCCAATGCCAGCAACATCATTCTCGACGGTCTGAAGATGAAGTACGTTTCGCACTTCACCAACCAGGCCGGAGATTTGCAGGCGCAATGGGCGCAAAGCTCGGGCGTGATTCTGAGCGGTTCGGACAACATCTTCGCCAATGGTGAAATCGCCTGGAGCGCCGGCAGCGGCATCATCGTGCTCGGCCAGCGCAACAAGGTGCTGAACAGCAAAGTCCACGACACCAACTATAACGTGACCGAAGGCGGCGCGATCGGCATGGGCTCGACGCGGAAAGGGGGCGGGCCAAGCCTGGACGCCGAAATTGCTTACAACGAAGTCTACAACACCGGCGTTGACGGCATCCAATTCGATGGCCTGCGGAACTCGACCGGCAGCAAGAACGACATTCGGGCACGCATCCACCACAACATCGTACACGACACCGTGCTACAGTCCGCCGATTCCGGTGGCATCAAAATGTTCGGTGCTGACGGCCGTTGGGTACGCATCGATCATAACATCATCTACAACACCGGCGGCACGCCGTCGGCCTCGCAGTACCTATTTTACGGTATCTACCTGGACTACACCGCCACGACGACCGGCGGCTATGTCATTGATCACAATGTCGTTTATGCCACCCCAATTGGCATCAACATCAATCACAATTACAACACCGAAGTTTACAACAACACGCTGCTACAGCCCGCCATTGTGGGCCGGCACTCCATCGGCAACGACGCGGGCGGAACGATGGACGGTGTCGTTATCCGCAACAACCTTGCCAATCGTTCGGGCCGGGGATTGAGCGGGACCGGGATTAACTCCGTTCTGTCGAATAATGTCTTTAATGCCGTCGAGGCTACGACTTGGTTTGTCGATCCGCTGAACTCGACTATTTCGGCCCGCAATTATAGTTTGGCCTCGAACGCAACCACGACGGCCGCCACGGGCGCGATCGATCGCGGGGTAAGCGTAAGCCCGTTTGATGACGCCATCATCGGCCAGCCCGACTTGGGCGCGCATGAGTACGGTGCCCCTCAATGGACGGCAGGCGTGGGTCAGGTGAGTACGCCTACATCGTGGGTGATCTCCGGCGTTGTTTATCGCGACGGCAACCGAGACGGAATCCGCAATGCCGGCGAAAGTGGATTGGCGGGTCGGACGGTTTATCTCGATGCGAATGGCAACGGCGCTTTGGATGCCGCCACGAATCGCTCATTCGCCTACAGCGGCGCGCCCGTCGCGATTCCGGACCGCAGTGGGAGCAACTTTGGGATCGCGACGGCCACGTTCACCGTCCCGGCGGGTTCCGGTGCGATTGCCGCGCTGCGCGTGACGTTGGACATTCGACATACGTACGACGGCGACCTTTACGGCTTTTTGATCGCACCCGACGGCACGAGCGTCGAACTCATGGCCGGCAATGGCGGCGGTGGTGACAACTTCAGCGTAACAACCTTTGATGACACCGCCGGGGCAACAATCGGCAGCGCAGCGGCACCCTACAATGGCACGTTCCGACCGACCGGCGCGCTATCTGCCTTGAACGGCAAGACCGCCGCTGGCGTCTGGACGCTGCGGATCGAAGACCGTTTCGATGCCGACGTCGGCACGATCAACGCCTTCTCGATCGCGTACGGCACGGCAGGCGAAACGTCGACCGCGACTGCCGCGGACGGGAGTTACGCCTTCACCAATCTCGCGTCGGGAATCTACGCGGTCTCTCAGATCATTCCCACGGGTTGGTCGGCGGTATCGCCCGTGACGGCCCGATCCGTCAACCATACCGCGGGCACGTCCGTCATCGACCAGAATTTCAGTAGCTACCAGAACAGCACGCCCACGTTCGCCGCCGCCTCTGCGATCTCGCCGGTTCCGCCCACCACCTCTGCCGCCGCCACGCTGACGGTGCTGGGGGCCGACGCCAATGGCGAAAACAATCTGACCTACACGTGGTCGACGATCGCCAAGCCCTCGGGCGCGGCCGACGCCGTGTTCGGGGCCAACGGCACCAACGCCGCCAAGTCGACGGGCGTCACCTTCTCCGCCTCCGGCAGCTATACGCTGCGGGCGACGATCACCAACGCCGCGGGCACGTCCGCCTCGTCCGACCTGCTGGTGAACGTGAATGCCGCACCCGCGGTGCCGACGGTGCAAAGCGTTGCGGTCAACGAAGGCGCCGCACAACGCAGCATGGTGACGCGGATCACGTACGTCTTCAGTACCGCCGTGACCCCGGCCGCAGGCGCCTTTACGCTCACCCGCCGTTCCGACGGCCAATCCGTATCCCCCAATGTTACGAACCCCGCCGGTGACGGACGCACCTATGTTCTGACCTTCAGCGGCACTGGCATTGTCGGCAACAGCCTCGCGGACGGCATTTATGACCTGGCGGTGGACGCCAGCAAAGTCACCGACGCCTACGGCCAAACGCTGACCGGCGGCGGCGGCCTGGCGTTCCACCGAATCTTCGGGGATCAGGACGGCGACCGCGATGTCGACGCCACGGACTCCCGCGCCTTCCGCGCTGCGCTCGATTCGACTTTGGCCCAGGCCCCATACCGTATGTGGTTCGACTACGACCTCGACGGCGACATCGACGCCACCGACAGCCGCGCGTTCCGTGCTCGCTTGAACACGCTCATTTAAGACTCAAGGATAAAATGCCCATGAATTTATCGACGAAAACCCGACTGTTGGCCGTGACGGCATTGGCCGCGACCCCCGCCATGAGTGTCGCCGCGCTCGATCTGCAAAGCGATTCGCCGACGTACACCATCGACGCCAGCGGCGCGACGACCGCGACGGTTCATATTTATCTCGTGCAAACCCTCGGCACGACGATTTTAACTAATGAAGGTGGGTTAAATAGCGCGGGCTTCGTCGTCACTACGTCCGGCGGTTCGAAGCCGACCCTGACCTCGATCGCACCGAACCCCGAGTTCACCGGCACGAAGTCGCCCGACACCGCCGCGGGAACGCTCTACGAAGAAATGACCGACCTCATTTCGGGAACAACAGTCTCGGCGAACCGCGTTTTTCTCGGCACATACAATTACGTAGGCTACGCCGGTGTTTCGCCGTCGACGACATTCACAATCGCCGACAGGCCCGGCTTCGACGGATTCTACACCGTCGCCGGCACGCTATTGGACGCCTCGATCACCAGCGGCACGTTCACGGTCGCCGTCCCCGAGCCGGCCGCACTTGCGTTCGTGGCCTTGGCCGCACCCGCGCTGCTCCGCCGTCGGCGGCATTGACGGGCGTTGGTCACACGGCACACCGAATTCCAGCATCAATCGTCATTACAGCACCAATCGTCGTCTACCAAGGCCACTATGATCGTCCCTTCCCGCCTGATTTTCCTTATTGCATTCGTTGCAACGGGCTTTACAGGCGGGTCCCTCTCGATGGCCAACCTGATCGTCAACGGCTCGTTCGAGCAGACCGACAAAAGGAATTTCCCCGACCGTTGGAAATTCGGGGACCCGGCTAAGAACAGGATCGAGACCGAGGACGGTCAGAAGTTTTTGCGTATCGAATTGAACACGCCCAATGCCGCGATTACGAGCCAAAAGGTCGCGATCGATCCGTCCTACGCGAGTGTCACGGTCAAGCTGAAAATGCGCGCCGGCGGGCTGAAAGTGGGGGCCGAAGCATGGAATACCGGTCGAGTACAGCTCTTGTTCCTGGACAAAAATTCAGAAAAGGCCGGCGACTGGAATGCGATCAACCTCGCCAAGGACCAGCCATGGACGGAACACACCTCTACGCTTGACGTGCCGAAGAATGCGGTCGCATTGGAGGTTGCGTGCGGAATCTGGGGTGCCAGCGGCACGGTTGATTTCGACGAAGTGTCGGTCATTGCCAAGCCGAAAGAACTTCCGATCGGCCAACGCCTTGACTGGAAAAGTATCGTGACCGAAGTGACTCGTACCCGCGGCACGATTGATTTGTCCGGCGAGTGGCTGTTCAAACTCGCGGACGGGGACAGCGTTAATTCCCCGGCCGGCGCTTGGGGAGTGCGCTCGGTCCCGGCGAGTATTCCCGCCCCGACGCAGCGGATGTGGTACGAGCGCGACGTGCATATTCCGCAGGAATGGGCCGACCGACGTATCGAATTAGAGCTACGTCGTGTCAGCACCGACGCCAAATTGTGGGTCAACGGGCAGCCCGCCGGCAACTACGCGTGGCCCGGCGGCACGACCGATATTACGAAGCTGGTTAAGACCGGTGAGCTCAATACGCTGCGGTTGCTCGTGATCAGCGTCGATGACCGCACCGAAGTTGAAGTCCTGATGGGCTACGCGACCAATACGAAGGAAAAAGCCGAGTTGAAAACACGCGGACTGATAGGCCCGGTGGCGCTGCACTCGTCGCCGGCGGGGGCGCGGGCGACCGACGTGCTGTTACGCGCGGTCGTAAGCGATAAGACGCTGCTCGTTGATCTGGAATCCGATCGTGCCGTTCCGCAGGAAACTTCGGTCGTTGCAACGCCCGTCGGCGGCGGTGATGCGGTGACGCTCATGCGTGTCGGAGAAATCACTTCCGCCGCCGACGGACGCACGCACACGGCTACTTTTCAATGGCCGGACGTCAAGTTGTGGGACGTCGGACAGCCGAACCTTTATCGGGTGCTCATCGACGTCAAAGGCACCGACGGGCTCGATGACCAAATCTCCGTACCGACTTTCGGATTTCGCGAATTTCGCCTCGACGGACGTCAGTTCCTCCTCAACGGCACTCGCATTCATCTGCGGCCGGCATTGCTGGGACAAAGCGGTGCGGGTTTGGGTAGCGACGTCAAAGCCCTGCTGAAGCGCGGCTTCAATTTCGGCGAGATCTGGCCGGAGGACCAGTCGCGACGAGGCACTCCGGTGAACGACGACGCGCTCATCGCCGAAGCCGATGCCGCCGGCCTGCTCGTCACCGGAAACGCTTTGCACATGCGCGATTTCGTCACCGACATCGCGAAGTGGGATCTGCCCGCCACCCGCGCCGAATACGCGCGGCAGATGGAGCCGCTGGTCCGGCGCTGGCGGAACCACCCGAGCGTCGTGATGTGGGACACGAGCGGGAACCTGTTTCAAAGTCAGGCAGATGGGGCTCCCGAAACCCTCGGCAAGCGCGACTTTATCTCTCAGCAAGAGTATTCGGACCTCGCCAAGCGCGCCCAGGCGCTGATCTCAATGGTCAAAGCACTGGACCCCACGCGACCCCTCTTCACCCATTTCGGAACCTACATCGGGGACGTTTACACCAGCAATCTCTACCTCAATTTCATCCCGCTGCAGGAGCGCGAAGAGTGGATGACCGAGTGGTCGAAAAATGGACAGATGCCGTTTATGGCGGTCGAGTTCGGCGTGCCGTTCTGGTCAACATGGACGCGCGGCCGCGCGGGCTTTGCGCAGTCGGGGCACGCAGAGGTCTTTCTCACGGAATGGGCAGCGCGATATCTCGGAAAACGGGCTTACACACTGGAGCCGCCCGCATTTCGCGCGTTGCTCTCCGAGCGGTTTATCGGCGGCACGGACCGGCTGCGCGAGTACGATAAAGTCTGGTGGTGGGATAAAAAACACTTGATTTTCACGCGGTCCGAATCCTTCCAGCGGGTGCAGGATTTATACGTGACCAATACTTGGCGCGCCTGGCGCACGCTGGGCATCAGCGGCGGGATGATCCCCTGGGACAACGGAATGGAAGCCCCCTCGCTCGAGAGCGTCAACGGACCGACGTTGGCATGGATCGCCGGGCCGGAGACCGCGTTGCTGGCGAAGGATCACCATTTTTACGCCGGGTCAACGGTCGAGAAACAAGGCGTGTTGATCAACGATCTGCGCTCGCCGCAACAATATGAAGTCAAATGGGAAGCCAGCGTCGGCCAAACGGTCGTCGGCGGCGACGCCGTGGCGGGAACGGTCGGGGTGGGTGACATCGTTAAGTTGCCGATCCGCTTTGTTGCCGGCCCACACGGTTCAGGGCGCATCACGTTGACAGCGCGCATCGGCGACAACATTCACAAAGACCAGTTCGATTTCAATGTCTTCGCCGCCGAGCCGAAGTCCGCGGGCGAAATCATTACCTTTGATCCGCGCGGCGAAACGACCCAGCTCCTGCAAAACCTCGGGTACTCGATTCGATCCTGGACGGGCGATTCGCTGACGTCGGACCAAACGCTGGTCATCGGGCAACGCGCGCTGTCGGGAGACGGTCGTACCGGTCAACGCGATCTGCCTCGCGATCTTGCACCGTTCATCCAAGCCGGCGGGCGCGTACTCGTGATGGCGCAAGACCCCGCCTGGATGCGTCACGCATGGCAACTCCGGGTCGCCAACCACGTCGCCCGGCGTGCCTATGCGATCGATGCGTCTCACCCGGTGCTGGCCGGGCTGGAGGACGAAGCGTTGCGCGACTGGAATGGCGCAGGCTCGTTGATTGACGGGAATCCGCGTTACCCCGGCTACGAGTGGACGCTTCAATACGGCTGGCGCAACGGCAATCGCGGGAGCATTACGTCGGCAGCGATCGAAAAACCGCACCGCTCGTCGTTGCGACCGATTCTCGAATGCGAATTCGATCTTGCCTACTCCCCGTTGATGGAGATGGAGTTCGGCGCCGGGCGAGTGACGTTCTGCACACTCGACATTGAATCGCGCGGAGAAGCCGACCCGGCCGCGATAAAACTTATACGGCAACTGCTGGAACACGTTCGCACCGCGCCCATCGTCGCCAAGGCAAAACGCGTAACCTACGTCGGCGACGATGCCGGTGCCGCGACCTTGAAAGAGCTCGGCCTTCGCTTCGAGCGCCCCGCCCCTCCCGATGCCTCGCCCGCCGCGCTGGGCGATTTAATCATCATCGGCGGGGGGCAAATCGATGAAGCCGCGATCCGTGAGCGGGCCGAAGCGGGATGCCGCATTGTGGTTCTGCGACGTACGGACCCAGCTCCGATCCTGGGGGCGACCTTCACCCGTGTCGAAGCCTTTCATGGTTCCACCGCGACACCCGCTTGGACCGAGGCCGCGGGACTGAGTGCGAGCGATCTGCACTACCGTGCCGACACCGCCGCATGGCTCGTGCAGCCTTCGGCGGTGATCGATGTTGCCGCCGACGGAATGCTTGCCCGCGCGACGATCGGGAAGTCGAACGTCCTCTTCGTTCAAGCATCGCCCGACGCTGTTCCGGCGGACGAAAAGCGATATCTCCGTTTCACGCGTTGGCGTCAAACCAGAGTGTTGTCGCAAGTCCTCGCCAACGCAGGGGCGACGTTCGAGCAGGACGATCGATTGCTCCAACTTCTTCATGAACCCGATCATGCGTGGATGCTCGCCGGTGCATGGAACGCAAACCTGACGGCGGCCCAGCCCGAAAGCCCGCGGCGCGTGTGGCGCACCGATCCCGGTACCAGCGAGGCAGCGAAGAGCCTGATCGCTTCCGGCGACCTGGGCAACGGCCAGACCGTACCCGTCCCCGCTTACATGGAAAGCTACGGCCCGGAGTGGCGGTGGGTGGATGGCGAGGTGGTGTTCCGCAAGCAGATCAATCTTCCGGCACGACTGGCGGGTCGCGATATGTTTTGGTCCCTTGGCCGGGTGGATGAAAAAGAGACCAGCTACGTCAATGGTAAGGAAATTGGCAGCAGTGCCCACTGGCTGTTGGGCCGCGGCCACAAAGTTCCGGCAACGGTCTTCAAAGCAGGCGAAAACACGCTCGCCGTCCGCGTGTTCGATACCGGCATTCACGGGGGGCTGTGCGGAGATCCGAGCCATCTCTACGTTCGCGTCCTGCCGAAAACACGTGTTGCATTTTATCACGAGGACTACATCGACGACGGCGTTGACGAATCCGCCACGGACGTAGCCGGTTGGCAGCGTGCGGCCGCAGCCCGGTCGATCGCGGATAACCCATACCGTTACTACCGTTGGTGATTCGCGAACCTCAGACCCGTTCAACGGCGTAATCAATGCAAAGCCGTCCTTACGCGAAAAGCTCTCGCATCGTTGCACCGATGTCCGGAGATCGCAGCAGCGATTCGCCGACGAGCACGCCTCGAACGCCGGCTGACGTGCGCTTCTGGACATCCTCTCGGGTATGGATACCGCTTTCGCTCACCAGCACGGACCTGTCTTCGACCAGTTCGATCATCCGCAAGGTGGTGCCCAGATCGTTTTGAACGTGCGCAGGTCGCGATTGTTGATGCCCAGCAGCGAGTAACTGCGGTGCGGAAATCCGATTACGCTGTCGCGCACGCGGATGAGGTTCTCAATGTCATGCACTTCAATCAGCGCCGTCTTCCGTAACTCGGTGGCGAGGATTTGCAGGTCCATCATCACGTTGGTCGCCAGGCACTCGGCAATCAGCAGAATTGCGTCCGCGACAGCGCGTCGTGGGCTCGGACACGCTCATCGGCGATTTCGATTACGCCGTGAACCTGACCGCAGGCCAGTCGGTTCCGCGCACCGCACAGGTGACGCTTCCGGTCAACCAGTACGGGCAGAAGTGGATCGTCGCCCGCACCGACGCCTACAACTCGCGGACGCGCGCGACTGCCGCGATTCGGGTTTCGACGTTCAGCTTCTGGAAGAGTCGCTCGACGTGCTTCTGCACGGTTCGCGGGCTTGTGCCCAGGATGCTCGCGATGTCGTTGTTGGTCTTTCCCTGCGCGATCCACTGCAGCACCTCGGCCTCGCGATTGGTGAGGCCGGCGGCGACCAGCGCGCCGGGGCGGATGGCGGCGGGGTCGGGTTCGAGCACCAGCGTATGCCTGCCGGGCCTCGGAGAGCCCGCCGAGCGCACGATCATCACGCTCGCGCCCCCGGCGTAAGGCAGGCTAATGCGGTTCAACACAGCACGGCCGTCGATGGGTCGGGACAGCAAATGCCGGAACCACTGCAACACCGCCACCGGCAGCACGCGCGGGGAGCCGGCGCGGGCGTCGATAAGTTGCAGCAATTCATCGGCGCGCTGTGAGAGCGAAACGATTTCGCCCTCGCCGTCCAGCAGGATCACGCCCAGCCCCACGTTTTGCGCCGCCGCCGATAACGCGGCTCGTTCGTCTTCGAGGCGGGTGGCTAGTTCCGCGTTCTGGTACGCCTGCGTGAGATGCCGTCCGAGCATGTCGAGCATCTGTCGGTCTGCGACGGTGAAATCGCGCGACCCGCGATTGACGATCGCCCCCAGCACCCCGCTGCCGCTGGAGGCGATGGTAATCGCCATCTGCTTACGCATTCGCATGGGCTGATAGAGTTCGGCGTAGATGCCGAGCGATTCGAACGCTTTTTGCCCCAGAAAATCGGTGATCTGCTTCGCCGACGGGTCGCCTGTCCGGACGAAGTGCTGTACGAGCGGGTGCTGGTGGAGGAACCGGCCCATGCGGCTGGCGGCTTCGTTTTCGTCCATCGCCGGCACATCCATCGACCCCACGACCCGGCCACGCGCCGGGTTTACTTCCGTATAAGAATTAATGTCCGAGTCGATCACCATCCGCATCACACGCATGACCTTGGCGGGAAACGCATCGAGCGTCACCGGTGCATAAAGCTCGGCTAATGCGTCGGACAACGACTGTGGACTTCTGCGGAACCGCATTCAACGACACTCCGTGGCGCAAATAGAACCACCGTTTCCTGCAACGCTGATGGACATCACATCTGCATGAGTGAACCTGGTACAAATTCCTGCGTAAGTACGCCAAACTGCGTATGGCAGCATAGCGACAATGAGCTAGAATCGGGATGGTAAAATCAGGATTTCGTGCGTGTTGAGTCTCATGTCGCCCAGCGAGTGACGCAGCGCGGAAAATTTTATTGCTGTTCGCACGATCGCACGATAGCCTGACACTACGACGGTTTTCTTACACGGGAAGCGCGTCTGTTTCGATTCCTTTTGGACGGGGAATGTCACATGTTGGTTGAACTGTCAGATGATTTAAAGACGAGGGACTTGCGCGCGATTCGATCGAATATGATCGGACGCGCGGTCGGTGGCGTCGTGGCGTCGTGTCGCCGTTCGCTCCGCAGAACCGCGCGCCGCGCGGACAATCGGCTTCGGCCAATGGACTCGCTCGAGCCGCGGCTGATGTTTGCCACCACGCTCGACCTGCTCCCCGCCAATCCCCTGGGCAGCCGCGTCTACACCGCAGAAGCGGCCGACTCGATCACGATCGGCGAGACCGACGAATTCGAAGTCACGCTCCTCTCAGGCCAGAAGCTTTCGGCACGCGTCCTCCCCAGCAACAACAGCGTCCTCAAGCCGACCATCACGATCCTGGATAATTCAGGCAATGTCGTCGTCTCGACCCTCACCGCGGCCGACGGGGGAAAGCCCGCGCTCGTGCAGCGCCAGAGTTTGAGCGCCGGCACGTACACGATCCAGATCACCGGCGCCGACGATACCGAAGGCCGATATGCGCTGACGGCGTCGCTCAATACGGTCATCGAAGCTGAACCCGTAGGCACCGCGCAAAACAACACGCCGGCGACGGGCGTGAATCTCAACGGTCAGACCGTCCTGCTGCAAGGTTCGGGCCGCATCGCCAATGCCAGCGGCATCGCCGACGGCGTGGGCGCGCCTGACCTCTATCGCCTGGACCTGACCTCGGGTGAAGCCTTCAGCGCGCTGATCGATGCCGCCGGCAATGGGTACGACCAGTTTCAGGATTCTGCCACGTTCGGCACGGTCAAGGACATCTACGCCATCGACACCGGCGACTTCAACGAAGACGGCCTGCTCGATGTCGTCGTCGGCGGGGAGGGAACCAACGGAAGCGACCGGCTCCAAGTTCTCATCAACGACGGTAACGGCGGCTATACGATCGAGAACTGGGGCGGTGGGAACACGATCTGGGACGTCGCGGTCGGTGATTTCAACCAGGACGGCGACCTCGACATCGCCACGCTCGCCAAGGGCTTTTTCGACGGATACTATAGCCCCGATCTCAACTCCACGCGGCAGACGATTTTCTATGGCTCAGGCGACGGTACGACCTGGGGCGCGAACGATACCTTCATCGAACCCGCCTACACCCTGACCGCTGGCGACCTGAACAACGACGGCGCCGACGACCTGGCGATCGGGCATTTCCCCTACTATAACGGCCCGCTCGATTTCGAGACGCCGACGCTCGAACTCTGGATGAGCGATACCAATACCGGCCATCTCAATGACCGGCGCGTCTACACCTTTGACAACATGCAGCGGATCTACGACATCCAGATCATCGATGTCGATGGTGACGGGTTTAACGATGTCGTGACGGCCGAAGGCTCCGCGAATACGAATCGTGGTCGTATCGGCATCTATAAGTTCAGCGAGTTCAGTCCCGGTTCGATCGAGAACGACGAACGCTCCATCAATGACATGGAAACCCGCATGCTCCGCGTCGGCGGGGCGGCGGCGCCGGGGGGCGGGCTCGTCAGCCTTATTGCCCTGCACCTGGGCACCAGCCGCGGGCAGGCGTCGTCCTGGATCCTCGATGAAAACGGGAACGCGTTCACGGGGACGGGCGGGGAGATCGTCTCCCGCCCGTTCAACGAACGCGCCGGCCTGGTGGTGGCAGACGTCAACCGCGACGGGTACGCCGATGCCGTCACCACCGTTGGCGAGGAGTTTTTCAGTTCGCAGCTGGGCTTTGAAACTGATGAAGAAGTTCACGTTAATCTCAGCGGCGGCGATGGGTTCTTCTTCGGACGCTCGACGAACTATGAGATGTCGAACCAGACCGCCGCGCTGGCACTTGGCGATTTGAATAACGACGGCGATCTCGACGTCATCACCGGTTCGTCCGAAGTCAACAACGTTTCCAGCCAACTCGCGATCCGTCTCGGCCGTGGCGAAGTGTCGATGAAGTTGCTCGACGCCAGCGGCAACACCATCCTCTTCCCCAACGGCGGCGGGTTTTACGCCGAGCAGGGCTTGCTCGATTACGTCGCAACGTTCGCGGGCGCGCACTACATTCAGGTGGATGGCGATGTCGGGCAGCAGTACCAACTGGCGGTGTCCGGCGGGGCGAAGTTCGGCATCGACCCGGAAAACTGGGACAACCGATTCCAGACCCTCACCAAGGCCCAGCAGGCCGCGGGGCGGGTGAACTACGGCAGTGAGGTGGATCGGTACAAGCTGGACCTCAAGGCCGGCGATGTCATCAACGCCAGCGTCATCGGCCGGACGCTGGGAATTGGCGACGGGCTCAACAATCTCACCCCCGTCCTGCGCCTCTTCAGCCCGGGAGGGGTCGAACTGGTCGTTGACGAAAACCTCGGATCGCTCCCAACCGCCAACCTTGTCAACTACGTCGTCACCGCCGACGGCGAATACACGCTCCAGATCACCAGCAACGGCACGTACGGCGATTACGACGTGCTCGTCTCCGGCAACACCGGCTCGCTCCCGCCGTTCACGGTGCGCGATTCGTACCCCAGCGCTAACGCGAGCGATCCAAACCACAAGGTCGACTTCCGGCCCGACGTCTACCTGTTCTTCTCACACCCGGTACTCGCCAGTTCCGTCCAGCCCGGCGACCTGCTTATCAACGGTCAGCCCGCGCTCGGCATCGCCGATATCCGCGGCGACTACGTCGGATTCCGAACCACGATCGACAACGGCAACACCTTCGGCATCGATCAGACGAACTTCCCCACCGACGGCACGTACACCGTCACCATCCCCGCAGGCGCAATCCTCAGTTCGCTCGGCGTGCCGATCGAGGCGACAACGTTCCAGATCCAGGTCGACGCCAACGGGCCACGCGTGATTTCGTCGAGCATCGAGAACAACCAGGTCTTCGAACCCGGCCCGCGCACGTGGAGCGTGGAGTTCACCGAGCCGATTCGCGAGTTCATCAATTTCGGCGGCGGATTCAGCCAGGTATTTTTCGGACCCGAGGACATTCAGGCCGTCAATCTCTCCCGCAACCAGAGCGTCGCGCTCTCGCAGATGCAGACGACGCAGCAACTCAATTTCGAACCGATCGCACAGACCTACACCTGGAACAACCTTGGCGAAGGCCTTTACGAATCGCGACTGAAAAGCGGTTTTGACGCCTTTAGTTCCTCAATCCTCGAGGGTGGGTTTAGGGCGCATAATCTGGACGGCGAGTTTAATGGAGCGTACCCGTCCGGCGATGGTTATGCGGGTGGGGATTTCGTCAAAACGTTCATCGTCGATGCCGCGGGCGTCACGCCGCTGACGCAGCTCACCGCCCGCGCGCCGGCCGGGTCGATCGTGCATGATCTGGCGATCGATCGCGCGTTCCATGCCACCGGCGATGTCGATTCATTCTCGATCTCGCTCGATTCGAACCAGCAGATCACGGTCATGCTGGTCCCCACGGGCAACCCGAATGTGGAGGCGAAGGTCGAGATGTTCGATCCGATCGGCGGCAGCCTCAGCGTCGCCACCGGCTCGGCAGGGCAGACTGTGCTGCTCAACGCGGTCAATGGAACGATCGGCGGGACGTACCGGATCGACGCCAGCAGCCTGAATGGCATCGCGGGGTACACGCTTCGGGTCATCGTCAATGCGGCGACCGAAGCCGAATCGGTCGGGACTTCGACCAACAACTCCCGCGACTCGGCCGAGGCGCTGAACGTGCGGACGCTGGTCAGCGGGTTTGCCGGCGTGCGCAGCGCGATCGTCGGCGATGCCACCGGCAGCGACGACTACTACAAGATCGACCTGGTCGCCGGACAGGCGGCCAGTTTCGCGCTGTCCGGGATCGAAGCCGGCGTGGCCACGTTCGAGATTCAGGACGCCAGCGGCAACACCATCACCAAAGGCGCCGGCGGACAAGGCAACGCCGACTACACCGCGATCGACTATGTTCCGCCGGCCAGCGGAACCTGCTACGTCGTGGTCTCGGGCACCGGCCGGTACAACCTGCTGGCGACCCGCGCCGCGTCGTATGAACGCGACCTCGAAGTCACGCCGGTGCCGCCGCAGGATTTGTCGGTGAGCAAACAGGTCGTCGGGCATCTTAAGGGCGGGCCGGCGGTGTCAGGCGAGATCGATGTCCTGCACGTCGGGGCCGATTTCACCAGTTTCAACGGTAATCAGAATCACCTGATCGACCAGATCAATAACTCCACGGCGTTTGACTTCAACGCCGTGCGAACGAACGCGGCGGGAGCGGACACCTATGAGGAATTACAGCATTACGACGTTGTGATCCTGGCAGACCTGTCGCACACAAGCTTTACGCCAGGGCTCGCCAGCGCCCTGAAAAAATTCGTTGAACTGGGCGGTGCGGTCATTGTCGCCGGTGCGATCACGCAGGTATTTGGAGTTCCGAATATCAGTGCGTTTGCTCCGCTGTTGCCGTTCGATCCGAGCAAAAATGTCATCGGAGTCGGCGGCGCAGTGACGGCGGTCGGCGCGCACCCGATTACTCAATCGTACAACCCGCTCAGTTTTCCGGTCGGCGTATACTCCCCCACGGCGGTGCTGTCGGGCGCGACGGTTGTCGCAGCGATTGGAGCGTCGCCGACGCTGGTCGTCCGCGAAAATATCGGCTTCGGCGGGCGAACCATTTTCCTCGGACCCGAGTACGGCTCGCAATTCAACAGTCCTATCAACAACCCCTCGATTCGCACAGGCAATGCCGATCTTTTGCTCGAACAAACCCTCGCCTGGGCCGCAGAGTCCGGCGATCAGGCTGACACGTATTCGCTGTCGCTCAATGCCGGCAATGCGATCGTCCTCACCACCTCGTCACCCAACACCGAAACCGCGCTGCCGGTCAGCCTGCTCGATCCGGTGCTGGAACTTTACGACCCGAGCGGCGTCCTCGTCGCCTCCAACGACAACGGCCCCGACGGCCGCAACAGCCGAATCAACTACACCGCGACCGTCACCGGCACATACAAGGTCATGGTCCGAACGAAGGGATCCGGCGGCGGGGCTTACACGCTTCAGGTCACCGGGGCCACCGGCTCGGCGCTGGTCGTCGGGCCGACCGTGGTCGCCACCACGCCCAAGAGCAGCCCGATCGCAGCGGCGCCCACCACAATCGATATCGTGCTGTCGGAAAGCATCCTCGCCGCCAGCGTGCAGGCGAGCGACCTCACCATCGTCGGCGGCAGCGTCACCGGCGTGCAACTGGTGGACGGGCGCACCGTCCGGTTCAGCGCGAACGTACCGAACGTTCACGGCACGTACACCTATACGCTGGCGGCCGGCGCGTTCACGGATTTGCAGGGGGATCTCAGCGAAGCATTCGTCGGCAACTTTACCGTTGATCGGCGTGGACCGTATGTCATCAGCAGCAATCCGGCGTCGCAGGCGTCAAGCCCCTTCACGCTCTGGTCGTTCGCGTTCAGCGAAGACCTCGTCCCGCTGCCTTCAAGTTACAATTACGAAGATTTCTTCATCGTCACCGGCCCGAACGGGCTGCCGATCGAGAACTTCCGGATCAACAACCCGACGATCGTCGGCAACGTATTCAATGTGAGGTTCGGCGGTCTAACGGCCGCCGGAACCTACACGATTGCCCTGAAGCCGGGCCGGATCATGGACCTGCGCGGCAATCTGATGGACCAGGACCAGGACGGCATCAACGGTGAGGCGACCGAAGACCGCTTCAACAGCACCGTTTCGGTCGCCAGCCCGAATCTGGTCGTCGACAGCGTGAACGTGCTGACGCCGGCGGTGTTCGGTAGTCCGGTGACGATCGAGTGGACGGTCCGCAATGCCGGCACCGACCCCGCCAACGACGGCTGGCAGGACCGGCTCTATCTGAGCGCCAACAACGTCGTCGACGGCGACGAACTCATCCTGCTCACCATCGGCACGCCCACCGTCCCGCTGGCGGCAGGCGCGTCGTACACGCGAACGCAGACGGTCACGCTGCCGCTCAATACGTCGGTGATACCGGGCAACTACCGGTTCATCGTGCGGACGGACCGCTCGTTCAATCAGCAGGAAAGCAACGACAACGACAATGACACGCCAAGCGCCGTCACCAACGTGACGCTCCCGGCGCTACCGGACTTGGCGGTGAGCGATGTCGAGGTCATCAACCCGGCGACACCCGCCTCGGGCGGCCAGGCCACCGTCCGCTGGACGCTCACCAACGTCGGCACCGCAACCGTCGCGGGGGTGATTCGCGAGCAGATTTCGCTCTCGGGCGACAGCGTCGTGGGCTCGGACACGCTCATCGGCGATTTCGATTACGCCGTGAACCTGACCGCAGGCCAGTCGGTTACGCGCACTGCGCAGGTGACGCTCCCGGTCAACCAGTACGGGCAGAAGTGGATCGTGGCCCGCACCGACGCCTACAGCGCTGTTTTCGAACACACCAACGAAGCCAACAACGTCGCGATTTCCGCGCCGATCAATATCACGCTTTCGCCCGTGCCAGACTTGGTCGTCACCGCCATCACCGCGCCGGCGAACGTCGTCAGCGGCACGACGCAGTCGATCAGTTGGACCCTCGCCAACAACGGCACGGCCGCGTTCTCGGGGACGATCGTCGAATCGATCTACCTCTCGGCCGATGACGCCATCGGCGGCGACGACCTGTTCAAGACCGTCAGCTTCACCGGCACCATTGCCGCCGGAACGTCGATCACCCGCAACGAAACGATCGACATCCCGATCATCTATTCCGGCACGCGGCGAGTGGTGATCCAGACCGATCAGAACAACAACGTCTTCGAAGACGTCGGCGAATCGAACAACCTGTCGATCGATGACGCCACGATGACCATCACCATCCCGCCGACGCCGGACCTGGTCGTCAGCAGCATCACCGCCCCCGCGACCACGCTCAGCGCCCGAACGATCCCCATCGAATGGCAGATCACCAATAACGGCACCGGCGCGATGACCGGGTCGTTCACCGAATCGGTTTACCTGTCGCCCGATGCCTCGATCGGCAACGACGCGGGCTTTGCGGTCTTCACGTTCACGGGCACGATCCTGCCCGGCCAGACGGTCAATCGCTCGCAATCGATAACGATCCCGAATATCTACGAAGGCACGTTCCGAGTGGTCGTGGTGGCCGATTCGTCGGGGCAGGTGTTTGAAAATGCCGGCGAAGGTAACAACGCGCTGCTCGACGATCAGATGCTGCAAATCTCGCAGGCCCCGTTCCCGAACCTGATCGTCGGCGGCATCACCGCGCCGTCGACGGCGTTTTCCGAAGACCAGATCGACCTCGAATGGGTCGTCACCAACTCCGGCAACGCCGGCACCAACGCGCTGGCGTGGTACGACCGCGTCTATCTCTCCCCCGACGCGACGTTTGACTCGACCGATACAATCCTGGCGACCGTTCAGAACGCCAGCTACCTCAACGCCGGGGAAGGCTATTTGCAGACGGCTCCGATCACGCTGCCGAAGGGTCTGCAAGGCGACTACTACTTCTTCATCCAGACGGACATCAACAACAACGTCTTCGAGTACGTCCCCGGTTCGGACGCCGAGGGTGATAATCGCACCCGCTCCGGCGCGACGACGATCACGCTTTCGCCGCCGCCGGACCTGATGGTGACGAACGTTGTTGCGCCGCTGGTGGCGTTCAGCGGGCAACTGTCGGACCTCGCCTGGACGATCGTCAACAACGGCGCCGGCGGCACGCGGGCTGCCGAGACGCAGTGGGTCGATCAGGTCTACTTGTCCACCGACAACACCTTCAGCGCCGGCGACACGCTGCTCGGCCAGTTCGCGCACACCGGCGGGCTGGCGGTGGGGGCGTCGTACAACGCATCAGGTCAGGTGCGCCTGCCCATCGGCGTCAGCGGCGATTACTACTTCATTGTCCGCACCGATTCGTCCGACCAGGTCTACGAAGACGCTTTCGAGGCCAACAACACCGGCGCCGACACCAGCACAACCCAAGTGCTGCTCGCGCCGCCGCCTGATCTGCACGTCACCTCGCTCACCGTGCCCGCGACGGGCACCGCAGGCCGCACGCTGGCGATCGACTACGAAGTCACCAACGAAGGTGCCGAGCCCACGCCCGACTCCTACTGGGTCGACAACTTCTATCTGTCCCCCACGCCGACGATCAACCCGGCGACCCTGATCTACATCGGCCAGCGCGGACGCAACGGTGCGCTGGTGGCCGGGCAGAGTTATGCCGCGACGTTCAATGCCACCGTCCCGCTCAATGCCGATGGCCAGTACTACGTCTTCGTCCAGACCGACGCTAACAACAACGTTTTCGAACTCGACAACGCCAATAACGTCGTCGGCGCGGTCAACCCCACGGCCATCACGCAAAAGTTCGCCGACCTCCAGATCGGCAGCTTCTCCCCGCCCGCCACAGCAGCGGCGGCGTCGGTGGTGCCGTTCACCTGGACCGTCAACAACACCGGCACCGGCGATTCGATCGTCAGCCAGTGGAGCGACCGCGTCGCGATCTCCGCCGACAACGTCTACGGCAACGGCGACGACATCACCCTCGGCTATGTCCCGCGCAACGGCCTGCTCGGCGCGGGCGCTTCGTACACGCGCACTGAACCGCTGGGTATTCCGCAATGGGTCGCCTCAGGCACGTACAACGTCTTCCTCGGCATCGATGCGTCGCAGCAGGTGGTCGAAACCAACGACGCGAACAACGTCAACGCCTTCACCCCCAGCACGATCACGATCGTCAGTAACAAACCTGACCTGCGCGTTACCGGCGTGACCGCGCCGGCCAGCGCGTCGGGCGGCGAGACGGTCAGCGTGTCGTTCACCGTGCAGAATTTCGGCGGCGCCGCGACCGGCGCGACGTCGTGGGTGGATGAGCTATATCTCAGCCGCGACGGAACGATCGGCTCGGACGACGTGCTCGTGCAGGCGATCCAACGCACCAACGTGCTGCCAGCCGGGGCGGCGTATACGGTCAACACGACCGTCAAGCTGCCGGACGTCGAAGGTGGATACTTCCTCGTTGCTCGCACCGATCGTGGCGGGCACGTCGTCGAAGAACTGGACACCAACAACGACGGCCCGAGCAACGCCATCGCGATCAGCCTTCAGCCGCTGCCGGACCTCACCGTCTCCAGCGTCACCGGGCCTGCGACGACGTTCGCGGGGCAGTCGACGAGTGTCTCGTGGACGGTCGCCAACGCCGGCGCCGCGATCAACAGCAATTTCTGGTACGACACCGTCTACCTGTCGGCCGACACTACGCTGGATCGCAGCGATAGTGCGCTCGGCAGCTACGCCCGTTCCGCGCCGCTGGCGGCGGGGGCGTCTTACAACCAGACGCAGACCGTCGTGCTTCCGCCGGGCCTGTCGGGACAGTTCTATTTCCTGGTCTCCACCGACAACAGCACCCGCATTTTTGAACGTGACAAGGAACTGAATAACGTCGGCTTCAACACCGCCGGCTCGACGGTGCAACTATTGCCGCCGGTGGATCTGGTCGCCGGCACGTTCGTGTTGCCGGTGAACGGCGCTCCCGGGCAAACCGCTGCCATCACGTACACCGTCACCAACGGCTCCGCCACCGCCGCGCAGGGGACGTGGACCGATTCGCTCTACCTCTCCACCGACACCACCTGGGACATCAACGACAAGCTCTTCACCAAGTACGTCAAGACCGGCCCGGTCGCCGGCGGGGACAGCTACTCGCCGACGGTCACCGCGCCGATCCCCGGCGTCACGCCGGGCGAATACTACGTCATCGTCCGCTCCGACATCCTCAACAACATTCCCGAGAGCGATGAGAACAACAACCTCAGCGCCTCGATCGACAAGATCGGTCTCGACGTTCCCGGCCTGGTGCTCGATACGCCCAGCAACGGCACGCTCGGCCAGGGACAGGGCGTCTACTACCGCGTGACCGTCCCCGAAGGCGAAACGCTACTGATCGATCTGGACGCCGCCGCCATCACCGGTTCGACGCAGCTCTACGTGAAGTTCGGCGACGTCCCGACTCGATCCAGTTTCGATTTCGGCTACGACAAGCCGCTGAGCGCCGATCAGAAGATCACGGTCCCCAAGACCAAGGCCGGCACGTACTACATCCTCGCCTTCGGCGACAGCCTGTCCGCCCCGACGAGCTACTCGATCGAAGCCCGCATCCTGCAATTCGAGGTCATCGACACCAACTACGGCATCGGCGGCAACGGCGGGAAGCTGACGCTGCAAATCAACGGCGCGAAGTTCGACCGCACCATCCTCCCCACCCTCGTCTCCCCCGGCGGCGGTGAACGGGCGGCGAGCCAGGTCTTCTTCTCCAGCTCCACCCGCCTCTACGCCACCTTCGATCTCACCGGCCTGAACCCCGCAGCGTACGACGTCAAACTGACTAAGACGAGCGGCCCGGTCGCGCTCGTGCCGGATAGCCTGTCGGTCGTGCCGGCGCAACCGGCGCAAGCCAAACCGGTCATTTTTAGTCCTCCTGCGACGGTCGCGAATGCCAAGTTCCAATTCACGGTTTCGTGGGGCAACGACGGCATCAACGATATCGCCGCGCCGTATCTGGTCGTCGGCGCAGATCGCCCGATCGGGCAGCACCCCGATTTCATTAACGTTGATCGGTACACGTTCATCGGCCTTGCCCAGGACGACGGGCCCGCCGGCGTGTTGCGCCCCGATCAAACCTCGCAGCGCGAGTTTTACGCCAAGAATGGTCCGCGTGGTGGCCCGGCGATCACGCTCTTCGCTGATCGGCTTGACGATGCCCGTCGAATTGAAGCGTTTGACTGGGAAACCATGCGCACGCGCGTCCACCCTTCGGACTACGACGACGGGGAGTTTGCGCCGGCATTCGCGCAGATGATTGCCGACATAGGCCCAACATGGGGCAACTTCGTGGACGCCATCGCCGAAGGGGCGACGCTCTACCCGCCGTCGGGCGATTTGAGTTCGCTGGCATCGGTAGCGCTGGACGTCTTTTTCCGCCGCGCCGCTGCCAAGGTCAGCACATCTCTGAGCGGCCGGCTGTTCGCCGCGGACATTGAAGTGCCCATCGCCGGACAGGATATCGTCGCGACCAACACCGCTACGGGCGAAACGTTCGCCACTCTGTCGTTCACCGACGGATCGTTTATTTTCGATCGTCTCGCGGCCGGCACGTATGCTCTCTCGACATCGGCCGGCGAAGCAGTGAGCGGTGGGTCGGTCACGATCGACGCGGGCCAGCACGCCGTGGACCATGTCGTCACCGTCGACGGCGGCGCGCGCGTGAGCGGTCTGGTCCGCCGCAGCGGAGACAATGCCGTCGTGGGCGAAGCCGACATCACGCTTATCGACGCCAATGATCGCGCCTATACCACCGTCACCGATGCCAACGGCGCATACCTGCTCTCCGGGCTGCCAGCCGGCACGTACCTGATTTATGCCCAGGCTGACGGCCTGGCGCGCTCGCTGGTCAGCGGCGTCGGCATTGTTGAAGAAGGCGCGCGCACGCAGAATTTCACGCTTGTGCCTCAGGCGAAAATCATCGGCACGGTCACGTCGCCCGTCGGCCCAGACACGCCACTGCGCGTGAGCGCGCGGCTGATTAGCGCTGCGGCTGGCGAAGCGCCGGCGTTTAATGCCACGATCGTCGGTGGCTCGTTCGATATCGGTAGCCTGCCCGCGGGCACGTACAATCTCGTGGTGGCGCGCGAAGGGTATGTCGGCGTCAAGACTGAGATCACCATCGTCGCCGGCCAGACGCTCAACGTCGGCAACATCCAGTTGCTCCGCGGCGGCGAAGTGCGGGGAACGGTCACGTCGTCGGATCCAGGTTTCGCGCCCACCGATGCGACGCTCGGCCTGCGCAGCGGCAGCGCCCGCGATGATCTGGTCTCCACCGCCGAAGTCACCGACACCGGCGAGTTTGCATTCGTCAACGTCACGCCCGGCACCTATACGTTATTTGCGCTGGCGGATAGTACCTTCATTGCGCCAATGCAAGTGGTCGTCACCGCGGGCGGCGCGGTCAGTGACATCAACCTGAATGCATCTCCCGGCGGCGCGATCACCGGCACCGTCACGGAGACCGCTAGCGGCCAGCCTGTCGAAGGTGCCAACGTCACGGTCGCCGCTAACGGAGCGTTCTACGTCGGAATCGCCGATGCGGCAGGCGTATACACCATCAATAACCTTCCGCTGGGCACGTACATTGTTTCCACCAGCGGGGATTCAACGTCGGCTGCGGTCACCAGCCTCAACGGCACGCCGGTCACCGCCGATCTGCAAATCCAGGTCACGGCCGTCGTCCACGGCACGCTCGAGGATGCCGGTGGACAGGCGATCGTCGGCTCTGTGTCGGTGATTCAAAACGGCGCCCTCGTCGGCCTGGTCTATACGGATGCCGCCGGCCGATATGCCGTGCGCGTCGTCAATGCGGGCGTGTACGATTTCGTCGTTCAAGGCGAGGGCGCGTTCCCGCTCGTCAACGGCGTGACACTCAGTGCTGGCACCGTTCAGGAACTGAACTTCGTCGCCGGCACGAGCCGGCTGGATGTGACGGTCACTGATTCCGCGTCGGTCGAAGGCTCTCGCCTGATCGTCTACGCCGTCACGCCCGGCGGCAATATCGAAGTCGGTGCCGAAACACTCGCCCCGGGCGGTGCCGCGATCATCCGCAACCTGCTGCCGGGCAATTACGAGGTCGTCGTCCGCAGTGACGGCAACCGCGGGGCGACGTCAAGCATCACCGTCGGCACGGGTGTGACATCGCACAATGTGCCGCTGGCGGCGCAGGCGATGATCCGCGGCGTGGTCACCGGTCCGACGGGCGCGCCGCTCAAAAACGCGGGCGTTACGATCGTATCCACAAACGACGTCGGCTTGACGCAGAGCGTGATCGTCACCGACGCCAATGGCCGCTACGAAATCGGCTACCTCCCTGCCGGCACGTACGCCGTGTCGGTGGTGCTGAGCGGCTATAAGCCGTTCCATCTCACGGGCGTGGCGGTTGCAACCGGCGCCACCGTCAGCGTCGATGCGCCCATGATCGCAGGCACGTCGCAGGTCACCGGCCGATTGGTCGATGCCTCCGGCCAGCCTGTGGCCAGCGGCAGCGTGACGATCACGAATGCCGACAACACGCTCACCTACGGCGTGGCCGTGGTGCAGGGCGACGGCACGTTCACCATCGTCGGCTCCTTCGGCACGAATCTGAAGGCCCATTTCATCTCACTCGGCGGCGCAAGAACATCCTTGCAAGGCATCAACATTGCCGATGGCGGCGCGGTCGCCTTAGGCGATCTGGTGCTCGCGCCGCGGCTGCATGCGTTCAACCGCGCTCCGTCTGTCGGCGGATCATTCACTGCCAGCAGCACTCGGCACCAGCATCTGCCGCAAATCGCGCTGCTCGCGGCGGACGGCCCGCCACCGACGCAAGGTTTATGGGATTACGCGCTCTACGAGATTAAAAACCTGAAGAAAGAAAGCGGACACGTTTACAAGAGCGATATTGCCGAGCTCGACAAGTGCATGGAATGCGTTAACACCCGGCAGGCTGCACTTAATCGCGTCATTCTGCAGGATCGCGACTATCTGCTAGCCCAGGAACTGGCATCGAATTTCGAGGAAGCCAACCTCGAATCCCGCAACTGGTTTGTCTATGAGGCTATCCAAAACGCCGGCTACATCGCCACGGCGATCATCGCCATCGATGCGATCATCGCGGCGATCCCGGCGTACGCGGGCATGAACGTTCTGTCGGGCACCGGGCTTGCCCTCGGCGGGGCCACTGGCCTTGGCGAAGCCAGCGCGTTCTACAGTATTTCATATACTCTCACCCAGGTTGCATCAGGGCTGCTTGCCCTTGGGCAAACCGTCAGCAATAAGATTGGCAATTCAAATTCGTTTGACGATATGCTCGAGTCCACCCGCGTAGCGCTAACCACGGCGAACGGCATCGGGCAACTTATGGGCACAGTCATCGAAGTGCTGACAGCGAAGACTGCGCCGAGCGAAGTCGGGGCGCTCAAGGGCATTCAAGGCGGCGGCGGCGTGATGAACCTCATCGCCCTGGCGTTGGACGGCAAGACGATCCTTGAAAATTTCACATTCACCAACAGCCGCACCTGGGGACAGTTGGCCAAGCATGCCAAAGAGCAGTTCACGGCAGTGCATGTGCGGTACATTAGAAATGTCTACTCAGCGCGCGATGCGATGTACAAAATGAGAGACTGCGTAAGGGCCGCCTCAGACATCTGCGACGGCACCAACGACAACCCGTTTGCCATCAAAGATTTCGTGCGCCCGATCCCCATTCTAGCCTCGGGCGATCCCAACGACATCCTCGGCCCCGCCGGGTATGGCCCGCAGAAGTTCGTGCCCGCGAGCATCCCGCTCGATTACACCATCCGGTTCGAGAACATGGCCACCGCCACCGCGCCGGCGCAGGTCGTCAAGATCACCCAGACACTCGATTCCGACCTCGATCCGCGCACCTTCCGCCTCGGCGACTTCGGATTCTCAGGAGAGTTCTTCGACGTGCCCGCAGGATCGTCGTTCTACCAAACGCGGCTCGATCTGCGCGAAACCCGCGGCATTTATCTCGATGTCGCCGCGGGCGTCGATATCGTCAACAATCAGGCGTTTTGGCAGTTTATTTCCATTGATCCTGCCACGGGTGACGTGCCTACGAACCCGCAGCTAGGCTTTCTTCCGATCAACACCACCTCGCCCGAGGGCGAGGGCTTTGTCCAGTACACGATCCGTCCCGACGCCGGCGCGCCGACCGGAACGGTCATCGACGCGCTGGCGACCATCGTCTTCGATCAGGAAGCGCCGATCGATACGCCCGCCATCTTCAACACTCTCGACGGCGTCGCGCCTGATAGCAGCATCGATCCCTTGCCCGCCGTCTCGGCGAAGGATTTCGTCGTGTTCTGGAACGGCGACGATGACGCCAACGGCTCCGCCATCGCCACCTTCGATGTTTACGTCTCCCGCGATGGCCATTCCTACGATCTGTGGCTCGATAATACCGATCTGCGCCAGGGCACCTTCTCCGGCGTGCAGGGCAGCAGCTACGCGTTCTATGCCGTGGCGGTCGATAACGTCGGCAATATCCAGCCCGTCCCTCCGGCGGCGCAGGCGACGACCAGTGTCGAATCGACCAATACCCCGCCCACGCTCGATATCGGCCCGGCGACGGGAATCAGCGACGAAGGCTCGGCCTTCGCTCGCAACGGCCTCGCTGGCGATGTTGACACCGGCGACATGCTGACGGCCGAGGTCGATTACGGCGCGGGCGCGGGCTTTGTTACGCTGGCGCTCAATCCGGACGGCTCGTTCGCGCTGTCCAACATCTACGCCGACAACGGCACGTACACGATCACCGTCAACGTCCGCGATACGGTGCTCGCGCTGGCGACGCAGCAGATCGTGGTGACGGTGGGCAATGTGAATCCGGTTGTAGCCAACATTAACGACGTTGTCCTGCCGTGGGACGGAACCGGCGGCGATCTGTCGGTCGGCGGGTCGTTCCTCGATCCCGGGGCCGACACCTGGACCGCCCAGATCGACTACGGCAGCGGGTTCGTGCCGCTGACGCTCAGTCCCGACGGCACGTTCTCACTCAGCAACCGCTACACCGCGCCCGGCCTCTACACGGTGACGGTCAAGGTCGCCGATGATGAACTGGGCGAAGGCACCGAGACCTTCACCGTCCGCCTTCTCCCACCGCCGCCGGTGGTCGCGAGCATTCAGATTAACGACGGGAACGTGCAGCGGTCGATGGTGAAGTCGCTGGTGGTGCGTTTCGACTACGCCGTCACCACCTTCCCCGCGTCCGCCGTCACGCTCACGCTGCGCACGCCAACGGGTTCGCAAGTGGTGGCGGCGACGATGAACGTCGTTCAGACCGATACCGAGGGCAAAGTCTGGACGATCACCTTCACCGGCACCGGCCTCGAAGCCGGCTCGCTGGCAGACGGCGTGTACGACATCTCGATCGCCGGAACGGGTCTGGTCGATCCGTTCGGCCAGGCCGGAACGACGACCGGGCAGGCGTCGTTCCACCGGTTGTTCGGGGAT
>Ga0105047_10002594_pt1 | contig 32177 bp, 22 predicted proteins | sample MAT04_FD_78384 | JGI IMG/M metagenome (GOLD analysis project Ga0105047, IMG submission 78384) | Freshwater microbial communities from Lake Fryxell liftoff mats and glacier meltwater in Antarctica - MAT-04 (megahit assembly) | ecosystem: Environmental > Aquatic > Freshwater > Ice > Liftoff... | reverse complement strand
GATTTGAGCGACGTTGGTACACCCGGACACATCCCGAACCCGGTCGTTAAGGGCGTCAGCGCCGATGGTACTTGGAGGGCGACTTCCTGGGAGAGTAGGTCATTGCCAAGAGACTTTTTCTTTTTAATCCATTCATCCCCTTTCTGTTCTTCCTCGGGAAAGTGGGGTGTGCCTGAAGCTGGCCCGCGACGGCCTTTGCTATTTGACAATCTTGAGTTTTGTGCTTATAATACCTCCGAACAAATATGCGCCTTAGCGCGTGTGAATGTTCTTTATCTTGATGAGTTGGAGGTCAGGCTGGCCGCTTCCGAGATTGTTGATTGCATTTCATCGCTATCTTACTCGGCTGCGCTTTCCTGTGCTGCCGAGTTTTTGTTTGTTTGATGACGGCCCCCCATCAAACGTTTAGTCTGGGCAGGAAGTGAGGTGACATACCATGACGACAGTTTCTTTGCGCCCTAACGAGTCGCAAGAAGGTTTGCTCAAACGCTTCCGCAAGAAGGTTGTGAAGAGCGGCGTCCTCAGCACCGTCCGCCGCAAGCGCTGGTTTGTTTCCAAGAGCGAACTACGCCGTGTTGAAAAGAAGAAAGCCATCCGACGGATTAAACGACGCCAGATTGGCAAGCTCATAGAGTAATTTTCTCTGCTCTGCGCTCCGGGCGTTGGTTTGATCCGTCCTGGGGTAAATCTGGAGGTAATATGGCAAAAGAAGAGGATAAGATCCAGGTTGAGGGCAAGATCACAGAGGCCTTACCCGGTACGCAGTTCCGGGTGCGCCTGGAGAACGGTCATGATGTTCTGGCGTACCTTTCAGGACGGATGCGCAAATATTACATCCGTATCCTGCTTGGGGACCACGTCCGGGTGGAAATGTCGCCTTACGACTTGACCCGCGGCCGGATTGTGTACCGCCAGAAGAAACCGAACGAGATCGGCCCAGAAATCGAAGGTTAAATCGCTCCCGGAATTTTGTTTGAATGTTAAAGTGCTTTCAACCTGCAACACAGGTTGAAAGCACTTTTCATTTAATGGTCTGCTGTTCTTGCAGCCGGTAGATTTCTAACTGAGCAATGCGGATTTCTTGCCTGGCAATCTGGCGGCGGGCTCGATGATAGATTACTACCACCAACCCGATGCCCACCAGGCCGCAGGTCAACACCAACCCAAGAAACGCCAGTGGGCTGCGCACGATCCAACGGCCTACTGCCATGCCCAGCAGCAGCGCCACCAGGCCTGTGCCAAGGGCCTGAAACTGAATCACCCAACCAATTTTGCGGTCGATAGCCTCCATCACGGTGCGTTCCATTTTATTCAAACGCCAGCCCAAGAAGACCCCCTCGATTTTTTCAAGGAGGTTAATATAAGTCCGTAGGGTTTCAATTCGTTCCTGAATAAGCTCTTCAGCCTCTATCATGCCCAAATTATACCCATTCTGCCAGGAATCATGACAGGAAACAGATTTATTCGTGACGGATATAACTAACCCATTTTGGGGCGTATGGTAGACTCTTTAGATTGAATGCTGTATTCGAGTATTCGCTTGATGCGTCTAAACAGACCCGTTCTGATCTAATTTTCGAGAGGTAGTTCTATGACCCGAGAGAAAGTCACAATTGATGGTAACGAAGCCGTTGCCAATGTCGCCTACCGGCTGAGCGAGGTAATCGCGATTTACCCGATTACCCCCTCGAGCGGCATGGGCGAGCTATCCGACCAATGGGCCGCCAGTGGTGTTCCTAACCTGTGGGATACCATTCCGTCGGTAATCGAACTTCAGTCTGAGGGTGGCGCGGCTGGGGCAGTGCATGGTGCGCTGCAAACCGGCTCGTTAACCACCACCTTCACGGCCTCACAAGGCCTGCTGCTGATGATCCCGAACATGTATAAGATAGCCGGTGAGCTGACTTCCACAGTGTTCCATGTTTCAGCGCGCGCACTGGCAGCTCAGGCACTCTCCATCTTTGGCGATCATTCCGACGTAATGGCTGCCCGCCAGACGGGCTGGGCCATGCTCGCCGCCACCTCGCCCCAGGAAGCGCACGATATGGCGCTGATTTCTACCGCCGCTACCCTGGAATCACGTATTCCGTTCCTGCACTTCTTCGATGGCTTCCGCACTTCCCACGAAGTGAACAAGATCGAGCAGCTCACCAACGAAGATCTGAGCGCGATGATTGATGACCGGTTGGTGCAGGCGCATCGTGATCGCGCTTTGACCCCCGATCGTCCCAAGCTGCGGGGTACGGCTCAGAACCCGGATGTCTACTTCCAGGCGCGCGAGACGGTCAATCCCTTCTATGAAGCCACCCCTGAAATTGTCCAGAAGACGATGGATAAGTTTGCCGGGCTGACCGGCCGCCAGTATCACCTCTTCGATTATACCGGCGCTCCGGATGCCGACCGCGTGATTGTGGTAATGGCGTCTGGCGCTGAAGTGGCGGCCGAGACGGCTGAGTATCTTGTCAAACAGGGCGAAAAAGTGGGCGTGCTCACCGTGCACCTTTTCCGCCCCTTCTCGAATAAGCATTTCCTGCAGGCGCTGCCCGCCACGGTCAAGAAAATTGCCGTGCTGGACCGCACCAAGGAACCTGGTTCTGCGGGTGAGCCCATGTACCAGGATGTGCACACTGTGGTGAATGAAGGCCTGGCGGAAGGCTTTGCGCCTTTCAAGACCATCCCGGCGATTGTCGGCGGGCGCTACGGTTTGGCTTCGAAGGAATTTACCCCGGCGATGGTTATGGCCGTCTTCGACGAGCTCAAGAACGCAGCCCCCAAGAACCATTTCACCATCGGTATCAACGATGATGTTTCGCACACCAGCCTGCCTTTCGACCCCACCTTCTCCATCACCCCTGCGGATACCATCTGCAATGTGTTCTTTGGCCTCGGTGCGGATGGCACGGTAGGCGCCAACAAGAACTCAATTAAGATCATCGGTGAAGAAACAGATTTTGGCGCGCAAGGTTACTTTGTGTACGACTCTAAGAAGTCGGGCACGGTGACCATTTCGCACTTGCGCTTTGGCCCCCGCCAGATCCGCGCTCCATACCTGATTGGGGAAGGCGATGCGAATTTTGTGGCCTGCCACCAGTTCAATTTCCTCGAGCGTTTCGATATGCTGCGCTATGCCAAACCGGGCGGCGTTTTCCTGCTGAACAGCATCTATGAACCCGAAGACGTGTGGGATCATTTGCCGGTGGAAGTGCAGTCGGATATCATCAAGAAGAAACTGCGCTTCTATGTGATCGATGGCTACAAAGTGGCCGAAAAGACTGGGATGGGCAGCCGCGTGAACACCATCATGCAGACCTGTTTCTTTGCCATTTCCGGCATTCTGCCGCGCGATGAAGCCATCGAACAGATCAAAAAGTCGATCAAGAAGACCTATGGCAAACGTGGCGAAGCCGTGGTGATGATGAATTTCGCGGCAGTCGATGGCACCCTCGAGAACCTTAAAGAAGTTAAGCTCCCCGCCAAGGCTACCAGCACGTTCGGTCGCCGCCCGGCGGTTCCTGCCAATGCCCCCAAGTTCGTCCAGGATGTGATTGGCCCAATTTCGATCTTTGAAGGCGATAACCTGCCCGTCAGTGCCATGCCCGTGGATGGAACTTTCCCCACCGGCACCGCGCAGTGGGAAAAACGCAATATTGCCCTGGAAATCCCCGTTTGGGAAGCCAACCTATGCATCCAGTGCGGCAAGTGCTCCTTCGTCTGCCCACATGCGTCTATTCGCCAGAAAGTTTACGAACCCAAGTACCTTGCCGATGCCCCCGCGACCTTCAAGAGCATGGATGCCAAGTTCAAAGAACTGCCCGGCATGAAATTCACCGTGCAGATTGCTCCGGAAGACTGCACCGGCTGCGGCCTGTGCATCGAAGCCTGCCCGGCCAAGGACAAGTCTCAGTCCGGACGTAAGGCGATCAACATGGCTGACCAGCTCCCGCTGCGCGAGAGCGAAGCCGGAAACTGGAGCTATTTCCTCAACCTGCCCGACCCCGACAAAAACAGCTTCCAGCCGACCACGGTGAAGAACAGCCAATTACTGCCAGCACTGTTTGAGTTCTCCGGCGCCTGCTCGGGCTGCGGTGAAACCCCTTACGTCAAGCTCGTTTCGCAGTTGTTTGGCGATCACACTGTCATTGCTAATGCCACCGGCTGCACCTCCATCTATGGCGGCAACCTGCCCACCACCCCCTGGACGGTTAATAAAGACGGCCGCGGTCCCTCGTGGTCCAACAGCCTCTTTGAAGATAATGCCGAGTTTGGTCTGGGTATGCGCCTGACCCTCGATAAGCAGAACGAGTTCGCCACGGAACTGCTGGCCAAGTTGGTCGGCGAACTGGGCGAAACCCTGGTGAGTGACCTGCTCAAAGCCAACCAGACTACCGACGCGGGCATCAATGCCCAGCGCGAACGGGTGTCTGCACTCAAGCAGAAACTGGCCGGTATCAAGGACAATCATGCCCGCCTGCTCGAAGGTGTGGCCGACGCCCTGGTTCGCAAGAGTGTCTGGATCATGGGTGGTGATGGTTGGGCTTACGATATCGGTTATGGCGGTCTCGACCACGTGCTCGCTTCGGGTCGCAATGTCAACGTGCTGGTGCTGGATACCGAAGTCTATTCCAACACTGGCGGCCAATCATCCAAATCTACCCCGCGCGCGGCAGTCGCCAAGTTCGCGGCCAAGGGCAAGAACCTGCCCAAGAAAGACCTGGGTATGATCGCCATGGCCTACGGGTATGTCTATGTCGCCAAGATCGCCATGGGCTACAACGACCAGCAGACCCTGCGTGCCATCCTGGAAGCCGATGCCTACGACGGCCCGTCGTTGGTGATCGCCTACAGCCACTGCATCGCGCATGGTATCGATATGCGCAAGGGCCTCGAGCAGCAGCGTCTGGCTGTAGCCTCGGGCATCTGGCCGATGTACCGTTACAATCCGGACCTGGTTGACCAGGGTAAGAACCCGTTGACCATCGATTCCAAGGATCCGACCGTGTCGGTTGAAGAATATGCGTATAACGAGACGCGTTACCGCATGCTGCTGCAGAGCGATGAAGCCCGCGCCGAAATGCTGATGAAGAGTGCCCGCCAGGATGTGACGAAACGCTGGGAGCTTTACAAGCAGATGGCTGCCATTCAGTACAACTTCGCTGAGAAGAAAGAGTAACTGCCAACCTTTCAACCGACTGGTTCGCCGCCGGTGATCCCTCTGCTCATTGCCGTATTCATCGCGAGGATCACTGGCTGGCAAGCCAAAAGGCTGACTGGCTGATTAGCACGAAAGCTGAGGAGCTAAAAATGCCTGACCTGACTACTAATTACCTCGGTTTGAATCTCAAGAACCCTATCGTAGCCTCTGCTTCGCCGTTGTCGAAGAAAGTGGACACGGTGAAAAAACTCGAAGATGCCGGCGTTTCAGCGCTGGTGATGTACTCGCTTTTTGAAGAACAGATCGTCAATGAAAGCAAAGCGCTTGATTTCTTCTTAAGCCACGGCTCCGAATCGTTTGCCGAAGCCATTACCTATTTCCCCAACCTGGACCACTATAACGTGGGCCCGGAAGAGTACCTGGAATTGATTGCCAAAATTAAAAAATCGGTCAGTATCCCGGTTATCGGCAGCCTTAACGGCATTTCCAGCGGTGGCTGGGTGGAATATGCTAAGAAAATCGAAGATGCCGGCGCGGATGCGCTGGAATTGAATATCTACTTCGTCCCCACCGACCCGGATGTTTCTGCGGTGGATCTGGAACAGGCCTATGTGGACCTGGTGACGGATGTGCGCAAGCAGGTGCGAATTCCGCTGGCTGCCAAGCTGAGCCCGTTCTTCACCTCACTGCCCAACTTCGCCAACCGCCTGGTGAAAGCCGGAGCCAACGGCCTGGTGCTGTTCAACCGCTTCTTGCAGCCGGATATGGATATCGAGACCCTCGAAGTAGTTCCCAGCCTGAACCTGAGCACTTCGGTGGAACTGCGCCTGCCCTTACGCTGGACGGCGATCCTCTACGGCCGGATTAAGGCTGATCTGGCACTGACCGGTGGTGTTCATACCTCGGAAGATGTGCTTAAGTCGATGATGGCTGGCGCCAGTGTAACTATGATCGCATCCGAACTGCTCGCGCACGGCATCGGGCGTGTTCCCGAATTGGTGAATGGGCTGACCGATTGGATGACCCAGTTTGAATATGAGTCAATCAAGCAGATGCAGGGCAGCATGAGTCAACGCGCCGTGGCCGAACCAGCCGCGTTTGAGCGTGCCAATTACATGAAGGCCCTCACCAGCTTTGATTCCCGCGCAAACTAATAAGCATGCGCCCGGTTTGCGGCTTATTCAGCGCAAACCGGGCGCAATGCACCATAAGTGGGGTGTTTCTCCCAAGAGTACACTCCCACCCCAGCCCGCCCCCTTCAAGGGGGCGGGAGTTGTTTAAAATGCAGTTTTTTTTGCCGCTTGCGGCCAAAAAAACTGCACAAAAAGATTCAGAGCAGGTTGGCCATTTCGGCCAGTAAATGTTCGATTTGGGTGTGGCTGTGGCTGGCAGAGATGGCAATGCGCAGGGCCCCGCCCGGCGGGGTGCTGCTGTAGTTGCGCACATGTGCCACACAAATATCACGGTCAAAGAGGGCGTCTTTGATGCGGCCCAGGTCTACCCCGGAGCGTACACCCAGGCACAGGATGGGCACCGGCGTATCGGTCAGCGGCCAGCCCAGTGCCCGCAAACCGCTGCGCGCCTGGCGCACGTTTTGCCACAGGCGCTGGCGCAGTTCCGGCTGCTGGCGGGCCAGGCTCAGGGCGCAGGCTGCTGCCGCGGCGGAAGGCAGCGGTGGCGGGCTGGCGGCTACATACACGCGCGTGACGCGTTCCAGGTGCTTGAGCAGTTCACGGCTGCCCGGAATGATGCCGCCGTAACCGCCCAGCGCTTTGCTGAGCGTGGCACAGCACACCAGTTGATCGTTATATTGCAAGCCGAAATGATCGGGCGTGCCGCGGCCGTGTGCCCCCAACACGCCGACTGCGTGGGCATCATCCAGCAACACCCGGCCCTGGTAGGGCTTTACCGCTTCCAGCAGCTCGGGCAGCGGGCAAATTTCGCCTGAGATTGGGAAAACGCCATCCGTCATTACCAGTGGACGTTCATTAGAGCGTAGTTCCTGCCGCAGCAGCTTTTGCAGCACGGCTACATCCAGGTGTGGAAATTGGTGAACTGGCTTGCCGGCGGTCCGGGCAGCATCCAGCACGCTGAAGTGAGCTGCGGCGTCTACGAAGATATGGTCGGTCTCATTCTGCAGCCCCTGGCACAAAACAACAGCTCCCAGGTAGCCCGAGGCGAGCACCAGCACCCCATCCACAGCAAAAAAGGCGCGCAGTTCGGCATCCAGGGCGGCATAAACCGGGTGTTCCCCGTACCCACCGCGCGAGGTGGCGGTGCTCAGCCCGTAACGGGTGATGCAGTCTGTCGCGGCCTGCACGACCATGGGGTGATTTTGCAGCCCCAGGTAGCCGGTGCCGGAGAAATAGTCACGCTCGCGGCCGGCAACCACTACCCGCGGGCCGACCGGAGAAGTCATCGAAAAATCGGTCATGATTTATAGAAAAGTGGCGGCACCGAGGAAGGTGTCGCGCAAATGGGCTACCTGCTGCACATCATCGTAATATACCCCGTTGCGGCTGCGCGAGGAATGCACAATATGCCAATCGCCCAGGCTGATGCCGACATGGGTGATGGAGCGTTTTTCGTTCTGCTCGCCGAAAAACAGCAGATCACCGGATTGGAAGGGCGGTTCAATTTTTTTTGCGACCTGATATTGAAGATCGGCATCTCGCGGAATAGTCAACCCAACCCAGCGGTGCAGCAGTTGTGCCAATCCCGAACAGTCGATGCCGTGGGCGGAGGTGCCGCCCCACAAGTAGGGTACCCCCACCATGCGCGTGGCGTCGTTGGCGATGGCGCTACGGCGGCCTGCCAGTGATTTTGGCATCAGGTCCAGCCCGCGCAGGTCAGCTAACGGCGCCCAACCCCAGGTATTGGCGTCCAATTCGGCCCACGCGCCGCGTGTGGAAACCACCTGCACGAGGGTGCCGCCCACCAGCCGGCTGCTGATGGGGCTGTCGCTGCCTGGTTCGGTGTGAATATGGGTCATCGGCATGGCTACAATATACGTGGGAGCCGGGGCGGGGATCTCGGTGAGGTAAGGACGATACATCCAGCCCAGGTAGCCATCCATCTGGCGGATTAAAACCCAGCGGCCCTGTTCTTCCAGTTGCTCCACGGTGGTGGCATAGGTGTTCTGGCTGAGCATTTCTGCCAGCCACGAAGGCTGGACATGCAGGCTGGTGAGGTTGGTGGCCACATGCAGCAGGCGGGGAGCGGCCTGCCGCAGGATGCACACGGCGCTGGTTTCGATCTGCAACTTGGGCAGCCGGGCTTCGAACCCGTGGCGCACAGCCTGCAGGGTGGCGTCGTCCAGCACTTTGCCCTGCAGCACCAGGCGGTTATCTTCCAGGGTCGCGACGTCAAGCTCACAGAGTTGCAGGCGGCGGTCTGAAAAGTGGGCGCAGATATCCGAAATGAGAGAATGAATGATGTCGATCATGACTTTACCACCATAGGGTGATTATTGAACTTTGCGAATAACCCCGATACCGGGACGGTCGGGCACACTGAAACAGGCATGCGCATCGTATTGAATGCCATCGAAGGGGTCGTTGGTCACCAGCATGGGAGCATCCAGGTCGAACCATTCGGCCATTCCGGCCAGGTGGGCCATGGCGGTGGTGCCAATCGAGGTTTCGATCATGCAGCCCAGCATCACCTTCAGTCCCAGGTCCACCGAGCGGCGCAAAATTTTTAGCGCAACGCTCAATCCGCCGACCTTCATCAATTTTAAGTTGATCCCCTGCACGCCGGCAGCCGCCAGGCGTTCCACGTCTGCCAGGGTCTGCACCGATTCGTCCGCCACGATGGGAATGCGGGTGGCAGCCTGCAGCAGGCCCAGGCCCTCGATGTCATTTTTTACCAGCGGCTGTTCGATCATTTCCAGGCCGAATTTTTCCAGGGACAACACATTGTTCATGGCTTCTTCACGCGTCCAGCCGGCATTGGCATCTACCCGCAGGCGAGCATCCGGGCGGGCAGTCCGAATGGCTGCCAGGCGCGCTTCGTCATCTTCGCTGCCTAACTTGACTTTGATGACCGGGTAGTCGCGAATCTTCAACGCCATCTCGGCCATGGCGGCGGGGCTGTCGATGCCAATGGTGAAGGAGGTGGGCTGCGGTCTGGGTTTGGGTAGGCCCAACAGGCGGTAGAGCGGCAATCCCTGGCGGCGGGCAATGCGGTCATACAGGGCCAGTTCCAGCGCGGTGCGGGCCGGCGCGGGGCCATCCAGGCCCACCCAGGCCGGGATTTCGACCGGATTATCGGGAAAAGGGCGCGGGTTTTGCGCTGCCCTGTCCCAAAAATGGGTCATCTCAGCTGCCGCCACAGGGTAATAGGGCGGAATAGTGCCTTCGCCCCAGCCTTCATCATCCTGCAGACGAATCCAATAGGCGTTGCGCGTATCTGTGACGCCGTAAGACAGGCGGAAAGGATTGCGCAGGTTTAAGGTCAGTTTTTCATAGGTCAACATTTAAGCAAAACTCCGCATCAAATGAATAGGGAGGTGTACACCACTGGCACGGTTTTATTCCCCAAACCGCAGCCGCAAATACGATTCGTAGCGCTGGGGAAAGATGAGTCCATCGGCCACGGCGGCGCGAATGGCACAGCCGGGATCGTTGTGTTGGTGGGTGCAGTCGTTATACTGGCAGTCCGACACAAGGTCGCGCATTTCGGGAAAATAGCCGTCCAATTCTTCCGGTTGGGTATCCCACAGCGCCAGCGATTTCAACCCAGGCAGATCGACGACAAACCCGCCCCCACTCAATGGGAACATTTCGCGCACGGTAGTGGTGTGGACGCCTTTGGCGGTGACCAGGCTTACCTCGCGCACTGCCAGCCCCAGATTGGGTTGAATGGCATTCAGCAGGCTCGATTTTCCCACGCCAGAAGGCCCCGCCAGGCCGGTTTCTTTGCCTGCCAGAACGGCGCGCAGTTCTTCCAATCCCGTTTTTTGGGCGGCAGAGGTATAGATCACCGGGTAACCGATTTGTGGGTATATGCCAAAGATGGCATGAGCCTGTTCTTCACCTACCAGGTCAACCTTGTTGGCCACAATATGCACCGGAATTTCCTGCTTTTCGCAGATCACCAGGAAACGGTCGAGCATGCGCAAGTGCGGGGCGGGGTCGGTGCAGGCAAAAACCAGCATGATCTGGTCAGGATTGGCCAGCAGCACCTGCTGGTATTCTCCCCTGGGAGTAGGGTCCAGCCGGATCAACGCGCGCTGGCGGGGGGCGATCTTTTCGATCATACCCGTGCCGTCTTGCTGGGGCGAAATATCTACCCGGTCACCTACCGCCAGCACGTCGCCGCGAAATTTGGTCTTTTTCAGCCGTCCGCGCAGGTGACAGGTAATGATGCCGCGCTCGGTCTGGACGGTATGAAAGCCGGATTGAATGCGGATAACTGTGCCTGGAATGGTTTCCTGGCTCATGGTTTTGGGGTGGAGGCTGGGGCGGGGGTTTTGGTGACATAATAAGTCGTTTCCCACCAGTAGAGGGCCAGCGGTCGGCCAAAGAAGTAAGTTTCTACCACGCGCCGGAAGATGGGCAGGGCAATTTCGGAGCCTTCACCGGCGTTTTCGCACAGTACCGCAATTGCCAGGTCGGGCTTATCGGGCTGGTTATTGTTCGTGTATCCGGCAAACCAGGCATGCGAATTGCCGCCCGCATTGGAAGCGGTGCCGGTTTTGCCGTAAACCGGCACGCCCAGCCCGGTCATATAATAATTGCCTGTGCCGCGCGGGTCTGCCACCACCCGGCGCATAGCATCTTGCAAAATTTTGAGGTTGGCATTGCTGATGGGGGCCTTGCCTTTGGCTTCGGGTTTAAAAGTATAACTGGCCACGCCATCGGGTGCCACAATTTTTTCGACCAGTTGCGGGCGGTAGACTGTGCCACCGTTGCCGATGGCGGCCATACCCACAGCTGCTTGCAGCGGCGAGGCCAATATTTGACCCTGGCCAATCGCCATCTGCACGGCTTCATCTGCACTGGCAGGATAAGGCATATTACCGGGGTTTTCTGCCACCTGGCCAATGCCGGTGGGGTTGCCCAGCCCATAACCGCGGGCCATATCGGTCACAGCTTTTTCGCCCTGTTTGCGGAACAAATCCAGCCCGATGTGATAAAAGTAGGTGTTGCAGGAACGCATCAGGCCTTCAGGCAGAGTCAGCACGCCGCTGGGCTTGACACCTTTTTCGTAGGTCCAGTCGTAAAGCACCGGTCCACTTTCTTTAAAGGTGTACTGGCAGTCGTAGGTGGTATCGGCGGTGTATAACCCGCTCTCGAGCGCAGCCGACATGGTGACCGTCTTGAAGATCGAGCCCATGGGGTAGCTGGTCTGCGCGGCACGGTTGATCAGGGGTTGGTTGGTGTTATTGCTGAGGGCCGTCACCAGTGGACCGGAATTGTTGTTGGTGGGTTCAAAAGCATTGGGGTCAAACCCCGGTGCAGAAACCGTGCTCAGCACGCGCCCTGTATCCCGCTCCAGCACCACAATTGCCCCGCGAAAACCTTCGATGGCTTTCTGGGCCACCAATTGCAGATTCTTGTCGAGGGTGGTGTAAATCGATTGGGCGGGTTTGGCATCCACCTGCACCAGTTTGCTAATAAGCACGCCGTTGGGGTCGGTCAGGTATAGGCTGGCGCCGCGCTGCCCGGCCAGGTAATCCTGGCCCCATTTTTCCAATCCGGAGCGGCCTACTTTTTCATCCAGACTGTAGCCTTTGCGCAGGTAGTCATTCAGTTCTTCTTTGGGGATGGACTGGACATAACCGATGGCATGCGGGGCCACACCACCGTCATAATAGTAGCGACTGGTGTAATAATTGAGTTGAATAGCATTGCCGTAGGATTGCAGCGCCGACAGGCGTTCCTGCACGGCCTGGCGGGGGGCTTCACCCACCGGAATATACCAATTGGCGCCGGCTTTGCTGTAGAGCGCCTTGATCCAGGCGGAAGGTTTACCGGTGAGCGCCGCCAGTTCGTTCAGCATGCTCTTTTCGCGGGCATCTTCAATATTGCCCGGCATCAGGCCGATGGCTACCGCTTCAGTGCGCGCCGCGATCGGCAGCCCAGCCCGGTCAAAAATATCGCCGCGAGCGGGTACTTTAATATCCAGCGAAAGGCGGTTGCCGCCGCGCAGTTCCGGCATAATCAGGGCGTCATCCCATTGAACCTTCCATGTGCCGTTTTCCAGGCGCAGGTTCATGGTGATATCGCGTGTGAATTCGCCAAGCATGGCTGTTTTAAAATTGACGCGGTAGGCCACCTGGGCCGAGAGCGGGCTGAGCACCAGAGTTTGCAGAATTTCGCTTTCCAGGGTTTGCAGTGTCAGGCTAATGGCTACTTTAGAGTAGCGGTCGATGAATTTGGCGCTGGTTAAAGCGTCACGGCTGACCTGGGTCAGCATGGCATACATGTTGTTGTAGTCATCTTTGGCCCAGGCACTCAGCCAGGCCTGGGTTACCGACTGCGCATCGGGCACCGAGGTTTTATGTTCCACCGGGGTGGGCCGGGTGGTGGTGGCAGTGGCCAGAGCCACGGTTGGGGAGAGGGTGGGCTGCGCAGTAGCGGCGTTACAGGCTGTCAGGAAGATCAGGACGACCCACAGCAGCAGCCGGAAAGATTTCTGAGTAGAACTATTTGAAGCAATGCAGGTATAAAATTTCATCAGGATGAGGTCCATGGTTGGAGCGCAGAAAAAAAGGGGTCTTGATCCACTGAAACCAACCGGTTGGTTTGCTAGGCGGCTGCCGCTCCGCGCAAAATGGCCGGGTACACCGGGCAGACATATTGCAGGTGTGCCTGGCAGGCATTTGGGACATCGTGGGGTGGGGGGAAGTCTAAGTGGTTCAGCGTACGCACCAGATGGCAAAGCGGCAGGCCCATCACGCAGGCAAAGCAGCCCTGAAAATTTTCTACCGGGTGAAAGCCTGTGTGCTGGATGGCGTATGCGCCGGCTTTATCCAGCGGATCGCCGCCGGCAATATAGGTTTCAATTTCGGCGTCGGAATAGGCGCGCATGGGTACATCGGCCTGACACAGATCCACAAAGGCGCGGTCGCTGCCGGTTTCTATCAGGGCCAGCGCAGTGAATACCTGATGGGTGCGCCCGCGCAGTTGGCACAGCATGCTGCGTGCCGCGACGGGGCCGGCTGGTTTGCCCAGCAGGTGGTCGCCATCGGCCACAATTGTATCTGCCGCCAGCACCCAACTGCCCGGAGCGAGCGTTTTGGCGCGGGCCAGGCCTTTGGCGTGCGCCAGGCGGGTCACATAACCTGCCGGAGCTTCAGCGGGGAGGGGAGATTCATCAATATCGACCGCGGAAACTGTGAATTGCCAACCCGTTTCGGCCAGCAACTGCCGGCGGCGGGGAGAATTGGAAGCAAGGATCAGGTTGGGCATAATCATACAACTTACGATTGTAACACAGGATCACCTGCCCGGCAGCGCGGGTTAAACCAGCACCAGGCGCACAGCAGCCCAAGTTAAGCAAACTCTAACCCTGTAAATGGGATGATTGTATAAACCCCTCGAACGGGTGACTCGACTTTCCTCTAATATTTGGTAGAATCGAATCAGACTCACAGGTAATGTTGTAGAAGAAGCGTAATAGGCGAATAGTCTGCGCGGCTTCTTCGGTTGAAATCATAGTGCCTGTCGTGACCGGAAACTCCTGCCGGGCGCAGGTTTGGTAGAAAAAGGAGGAGAAGCTAATGTCTGGAATGGAACGATTTACCCAACGGGCGCGGCGAGTGTTAAGCCTGGCCCACCAGGAAGCAGAGCGCCTGCGCCAGAACCTAATTGGCAGCGAGCATCTCCTACTGGGTTTAATGCAGGAAGAAGGCGGGATCGCGGGGCGTGTTTTGCAGGACCTTGGGTTAGAGCCGGATCGGGTGCGCGAGATGGTGGAGCGTATCGGCGGCTTTGGCAGCTACCGGGGCGGTAAAATTGACCTTTCACCCGGTGTTCAGCAGGTATTGGAATTCGCTATCGATGAGGCCCGCAAATTGGGCCACCATTACATCGGCACCGAACACCTGTTATTGGGGCTGGTGCGCCTGAATGAGGGCGGCGCGATGGAAGTCTTCAAGAAGTTGGGTGTCACCCCCGAGCAGATTCGCCGCCAGACCCGGCGCGTGCTGCAAGAGAGCAGCACGGCGGCAGCTCCGGCGGGTTCGCCCGCGGCTTCTGGTGAGAAGACCCCCGGCCGTGCCGATAAGGAAAAGGGCGGCAAGGAAAAGCCCAAGACTCCGCTGGTGGACCAGTTGGCATCAGACCTGACCACGCTGGCTGAAGAAGGCAAGCTTGACCCTGTCATTGGCCGTCAGATGGAAATTGAGCGGGTGATTCAAATTTTGGCCCGCCGCAATAAGAATAACCCCGCGCTCATCGGTGAGCCGGGTGTGGGCAAGACCGCGATTGTGGAAGGTCTGGCGCAGCGCATTGTGGAAGGCGATGTGCCGGCTCCGCTGCTCGATAAGCGCGTACTGCAGTTGGACGTGGGTTCGCTGGTAGCGGGCACCATGTACCGCGGCCAGTTTGAAGAGCGTCTCAAGCGTGTCATCGACGAATTGAAGTCCTCCGGGGCGATTCTCTTCATCGATGAAGTTCACATGTTGGTGGGCGCCGGCGCGGCGGGTTCTTCGGTAGATGCGGCCAATATCCTCAAGCCGGCGCTTTCGCGCGGCGAGTTGCAGGTGATTGGCGCAACCACCCTTGAAGAATACCGCAAGCACATTGAAAGTGATGCGGCGCTGGAGCGGCGTTTCCAGCCGATCGTGGTGAATGAGCCGAGTATCGATGAGACCATCGAAATTCTCAAGGGCATTCGCCTGGGATATGAAGAGCATCACCGCCTGACCATTTCCGACGAAGCCCTGGAGGCTGCCGTGCGTTTTTCGGCGCGCTATGTCACCGAGCGCTTTCTTCCGGATAAAGCAATCGATTTGATCGACGAATCCTCGTCGCGGGTGCGTATGTATAAGAGCAGCCAGGCCAAATCGATGAAGGCACTAGTCAAAGATCTGCGCGAAGCCCGCCAGAACCATAACCTGGCGGTTGAAGATGGTCGCTTCGAGGATGCCCAGGAAATGCTGGAACACCAGCAAGAGTTGGAAGCACAACTGGAACGCCTGCGCACCGGTTGGGACCGTTCCACCAGCCCGGTGGTAAGCGCCGATGATATCGCCGAAGTGGTTTCGATGTGGACCGGCGTGCCCGTGATGCAGATGGCCCAGGAAGAATCTCAACGGCTGCTGCACATGGAAGACGAACTCAATAATTGGATCATCGGGCAGGATGAAGCCATCGAAATGATCGCCAAGTCGGTCCGGCGCGCCCGTTCGGGTCTTAAAGATCCGCGCCGTCCGATTGGCTCCTTTATCTTCCTCGGCCCCACCGGGGTTGGTAAGACCGAACTGACCAAAGCCCTGGCGCGCTTCCTCTTCGGCAGCGAAGAGGCGCTGGTGCAGTTGGATATGTCGGAATTCATGGAGCGGCACACCGTCAGCCGCCTGGTGGGTGCGCCTCCCGGATATGTGGGCTATGAAGAAGCCGGACAACTCACCGAAGCCATCCGCCGCCGGCCTTATTCCATTGTGGTCTTCGATGAAATTGAGAAGGCCCATCCCGAAGCGCACAACATGCTGCTGCAGATCATGGAAGAAGGGCACCTCTCGGATGCCAAGGGCCACAAGGTCGACTTCCGCAACACGATCATCGTGATGACCTCAAACATTGGGGCCGATATGATCAAACGCCAGTCGTCCCTGGGCTTCCAGCTCGCCAAAGATGCCGTCGAAGCCGAGTCGGAAGCCTATGAAGACATGCGCAAAAAGCTGCTTGAATCGCTCAAGCGCGTCTTCCGGCCGGAATTCATCAACCGTCTCGACGGGGTGGTGGTCTTCCGGGCGCTCAGTAAAGAAAATATCCGTTCGATCGTCAACATCGAGCTCAAGAAGGTTTCGGATCGCCTGGTGGAACACAAAATTACCCTGACCGCTACCGAAGCCGCCCTGGATCAGTTTGCTGTAGAAGGCTACGACCCAGATATGGGCGCCCGCCCGCTGCGCCGCGTCATTCAGCACAAGGTGGAAGATGCCCTGTCTGACATGCTTCTGGCGAAGGAGTTTGAGGATGGCGACAACATCCTGGTGGATCTGAATGAGGACCACCAGATTGTCCTCAAACGCGAAGTAATCATCCAACCCGAAGAGGTCCTGTAATCGCCGCCGCGGCCGCCGCTCCAACAGGAGCAGCGGCCGCGGTTTTTTAAGCACAGCCCGGTTTTTTTTCTTAGAGACTCATCCGGATGAAGTAATCGCCTGTCAGGCTGAAGCGGGGCCGGTCTCGCTGACGTTTTTGAGCAGGATCACGGCCAGGATCAGGTTAACCAGGGTGATGACCAGGAAAGGCACCACGATGGCGATGCTTTCCGGCGTCCCCATCAGAGCCTGGTTGATTCCCATGGTGCTGACGCCCAGGCGCATGGTGATGGCTTTCATCACGAACACGGAAGCCAGCAAATATCCCCACGCACTGCGCCGCAGCCGTAAAATGCCAGCTACAACCGCCATCGGCACGATCAGCGCCAGATCCATCGCTTGAATCACGCGGGTGGTCGTGTTTTCAATGGCGGCGGTCTGGTTGAACAGCGTTTCCGGGATCACCCGTCCGAGCCAGGCCAGCGATAAAAAGCCGCCGATGAAAAATACCCCCCCTGCTCGCGGGAAATTCCATGCGCGGATACATGCGCGTCAATCAACCAGGCAAACAGCCATTGGGTTGATCTATCGCATCTGGGTAATTTCCATACCTCATTTAATCGACGAACCGCCAAAGCCAGAATTGAGGCTGCACGCGCGTACCCATCCATCTTTCACTGTATTACTGTTTTTTGAGATCATGGCATTGACGGACAACCAGGTTGCTCCTTTGGCGGTTATCTTCACGCTAATTGCTCGTTTATCGGTTTGGTTAATGTGGCTGATCTTAAAAATGCTGGACGTTCCAGAATCAAAACGAAAGCTGCTTACCCTTCTGTTTGCAGTGATTCCGGCGATTAACATTTACAGCGGCGTATCGTTAGAGGGTGTCATTCTTACTACCTCTCTTTTGTTTTTATATGGTTTATTGCGAATCATGCAATACGGTTTACGCCTCGAAGGGATATTATTCTTACTGGTCGGAATCTTCATCACAAATGCTCTCAGCTTCGCTGGAACATTTCTATTGGCAGTTTTATTGATCGTGGGTATTTCAGAATTCTGGGTCAAACGAAAATGGGACGTAATCATTCTGCTGGGCGCTGCCCTGTTATTAGGTGCTGCCCTATGGGCACTGTTAAATTTTGGGTTTGGTTTTGATCATATAAAAAGCTTCTTGACTGCGTCCAGGCTTGAAAATCCCAGCGGATTCCTTGGTTTTGTAGATCCTCTCAGTTATCTAACGACCCGAATTGAAGGGATCGCTGAGATCGCATTAATGCTCTCGTTTGGATGCCTGGCGGTTTTCTTCCAGCCAAACCGATTAAAAATCCGCTGGACCGATTGGAAAGTTCAACCCAATTTGATGTTTATTATTGGCATTTTTGTGCTGCTCTTAATGTTTCTGGCTGGCTCTTTTCGAACTGGCGAGACTGCAAGAGTCTGTTTGTTTTTCTTCCCTTATATTTTACTGATGTTTAGAAATTTGGATGAAGATTTAATCACCCATCTAGTGCTGATCTCTAGGGCGCAAACCATTCTGATGCAATTGTTCGGAACCTATTTTTGGTAAATGAAATACCAGGTTGTTGGATAATGGCAATGAGGCCCCGTTAAGAAAAAATATCCCGCCATTTTTGGCGGGATATTTTTCTGCTGCCCTCACCAGGGCATCGATGCCGCAGCACGCACAAACGTGCGCTGGAGTTACATATAGAACTGCGGCATTATGGGTTTGTTGCCCAGAATTTTCTCGATCTTCAGCATCACCTCATCGGTCAGCAGCGGCAGTACATCCAATGCTTTGAGGTTGTCGACCACCTGCTCCACGCGCGAGGCCCCGGTGATGACCGTGCTCACGTTGGGATTCTTGGCACACCAGGCCAGCGCCAGGCGGGCAAGGTTGGTGCCCAGTTCGTCAGCCAGGCCGGCCAATTGCTTGACCTTTTCCAGGTTGGCCTGGCCTTCCTCGTTGGTCAGCCGGCTGCGCAGCCATTCGTACCCGGGCAGCATCAGGCGGGTGCCTTCGGGAATGCCATTGTTATATTTGCCGGTCAGCAGGCCGGAGGCCAGCGGCGACCAGATGGTGGTACCCAGGCCGATTTCGCGATACAGGCGGGCGTAATCGACTTCTACTTTTTCGCGGGCAAACATATTGTACTGCGGCTGTTCCATGGTGGGCGGCACCAGGTTGTACTGGCGTGCCACAGCGTAGGCCTCGGCAATCTGCGAGCCGGTCCATTCCGACGTGCCCCAATACAGCACCTTGCCCTGGCTCACCAGGTCGCTCATGGCGCGCACGGTTTCTTCAATCGGAACGCGCGGGTCGGCGCGGTGGCAGAAATATAGGTCGAGATAATCCACCTGCAGGCGCTGCAGGGCCTGGTTGCAGGCTTCCATCACGTGTTTGCGGCTCAGGCCCACCTGGGTGGGGCGGGGATTCTGGACGATACCCCAGAACACCTTGCTGGAGACCAGGTAGCTGTCGCGCCGCCAGCCCATCTTCTTGAGCACCTGTCCCATAATCAGTTCCGATTGTCCCGCGGCATACGCTTCGGCGTTATCAAAAAAGTTCATGCCGCCATCATAGGCGGCAGTCATAATTTCAGCGGCTCGGTCTACATCCACCTGGTTGCTGAAGGTGACCCATGACCCAATGGAAAGCAGGCTGACCTGCAGACCAGAATTACCCAAACGACGATATTCCATGACGAACCACTCCTGTAGTACATTCTAAACGTTTTGACTATGTGATTAGTTTACCCCTCCCGGCGTCAGAATTCAAGGGATGGAAGTTTAGAAAATTTTTAATATTAAAGATCACTGTCGTGGCCTTACCCGCAAACATTCGGTTTTTGCTCAAATCAGGTTAAAATGAACCAATTGGGTGACTCTTGATTAAAGGAACATGCAATTTGATGGCAAATCATTCTCTGTGGATAGGCCCTGGCCGGTTTGTGGTGGGGTGCAATTATTGGGCTTCGCATGCTGGAATGCATATGTGGCAGGATTGGCGCCCGGATGTAGTGGAAGAAGACCTTCGGCAGTTGGCCACCGCCGGGTTGGAAGTGCTGCGCGTTTTTCCACTTTGGCCAGATTTTCAACCGCTGAATTTACTGCTGACCGGTGCCGGCCAACCCAAGGAGTTTCGCCACGGTGAAATTGCTCTGGCCGAGGATGAGGCCGGTCAGGCTGGTGTTTCAGTGGAAATGATGGAGCGATTTCAGTTCTTCGCCGACCAGGCCGCCAAAAACGGTTTGAAGCTGATCGTCGGGCTGCTGACGGGTTGGATGAGCGGGCGTTTATTTGTGCCGCCGGCGCTGGAAGGCCATAACGTGCTCACCGATCCGCTGGCGCTGCAGTGGGAGACGCGCTTTGTGCGTTATTTCGTGCGGCGTTTCCGCGCGCACCCGGCTATCACCGCGTGGGACCTGGGCAACGAATGCAACTGCATGGCCCCGGTGCCATCGCCCCAGGCGGCCTGGGCCTGGACCGCGGCCATCACCAACGCCATCCGTGTCGAAGATACCACCCGCCCGGTGGTCTCTGGCATGCACAGCCTGGGTGCGCAGAGCAGCGATATGTGGGCCATTCGCGACCAGGGCGAGTTGACGGATGTGCTGACCACCCACCCTTATCCCATTTTTACACCCCATTGCGATCAGGACCCGATCAATACCTTCCGCGGCATCCTGCATTCCACCGTCGAAAGCCGGTATTATGGCGATATTGGCGGCAAGCCCTGCCTGGCTGAAGAAGTCGGCACACTGGGGCCGATGATTGCCAGCGAACAGGTGGCCGCCGACTTCATGCGCAGCGCGTTATTTTCGCTGTGGGCGCATGACTGCCATGGGCTGTTATGGTGGTGTGCCTACGACCAGTTGCACCTGGAACGCGCTCCATATGATTGGCACGCTTTTGAGCGCGAACTGGGCCTGGTGCGGCTGGACCGCAGCCCGAAACCAGTGCTGACCCAACTTGGCGCGTTTGGCCGCTGGCTAAAAACGCTGCCTTTTGAGAGCCTGCCTGCCCGCACTTGTAAAGCTGTGTGCATTGTGACCGAGGAACAGGATGCCTGGGGAGCGGCCTTTGCCAGCTTTGCGCTGGCCCGCCAGGCCGGGTTTGAGATCGAATTTCAGACGGCCGCGCAGGCTCTGCGCCCGGCAGACCTGTACCTGCTGCCTGCCGTGCGCGGCGGCGGGGCGCTGCCGCGCCGGCTGTGGCTGGAGCTGCTGCGGCGGGTGGCGCAGGATGGGGCGGTGCTGTACCTATCCCATGATGACTGTTTCCTGGCCCCGTTTAACGAGCCGTTGGGTCTCGAAGTGCAAACCCGCGAGCGGCGCACGGCGCCGGCCGAATTTAACGCCCCCGGCCTGCCTGGGAATCCGCAATACCGCTGCAATTCAGGGGTGCGCCTGGCCCTGCGGGCCACCCGGGCCCAGGTGCTGGCGGCCGAAGCGGATGGCAACCCGGTGTTTACGTGTGCCCGCCACGGCAAAGGCCGCATTTATTTCCTCAGTGTGCCCATCGAACGGCATCTCAGCGAAACGCCCGGTGGCTTTTATGGGGCACAGGCACAGCCATTCTGGCAGTTTTACCAGCAGATCGGTGAGGAGATTCTGACTCGGCAGGTTCTACGCCGCGGCAATCCATTTCTGGGGGTTACCGAACATGCCCGGCAGGATGGCAGCCAGGTGCTGGTGCTGATCAATTACACCCCGCAGGAACTGCGTGACGAGCTGGAACTCGCGCCGGGTTGGACGATCGCCGAGACGTATTACGGTGCGCTGCCCCCCAACGGGGGCGACGACACCCCGAGGGGGCGCCGAAGCGGCGAAGCGCTGCCCGCCGCGACCGCCGGAAAATTCTCCATTGTATTGCCCGCGAATGATGCCGCGGTTTTTCACGTCAAACGCTCTGCCTGAGGTTGAAGAGGAGTGCCCATGAAAGGCGCGGGAACTTTGCTGCGGCGCTTCGACGTCCCCACAGGGGGGCGCGGCCCGCTGGTGTATGGGCTAAAATTGGGACAGGAATGGCGCTGGGTGCACGCCGATGTGCCCGGGCACAAACTGCCGCATGCCGATTGCGAGGTTTACCCCACCACCCCCTGGAATTATGCCCTGGCGGTGTCGGAAACGACCCTGGCGCAGGCTGTGGCCTATGCAGAGCAGCCCCTGGGCGCGCTGCCGTTCTCGCCGGAATGCGCGCCCTGCATGCTGCGCGTGCATTCCGGCCGGCGCTTGCCCGGCTGGCAGTTGGAAAACGGTTCGGCGGGAGACACGCCGCCCAGCCCGGTGCAGTCGACGGAGCCGCTCGAAATGCTGACACGGATCCCCTACGGCTGTACCAACCTGCGCGTGTCCGAGTTTCCCCTGCTGTTATAATAGTTACATGGCCAAGACTCAGACCCATTACGTATGTCAAAGCTGCGGGCGCACCAGCCCGCGTTCCATGGGGCGCTGCCCTGCCTGCGAAAGTTGGGGCACCATGGTGGAAGAGGTCATCCCGGCTTCTCAGGCAGCCCCTGCCAAAAGCGGCCCGCGCGGCCTGGGTGGGCGATCCGAGCCGCGCCGGCTGGGTGAGATTACCGGTGACGTGGAAGAGCGTATGGCACTGCCCATTGGCGAGTTTGCGCGCGTGCTGGGGGGCGGGGTGGTGCCCGGTTCGATTGTGCTGGTAGGCGGCGACCCCGGTATTGGCAAATCGACCCTGATGCTGCAACTGGCAGTCGAAATGGCGCGCAAGAGCACCGTGCTGTATGTTTCTGGCGAAGAATCGGAGCGCCAGATTAAGATGCGCGCCGTGCGCCTGCAGCGCGAAAACGCCGAGGAAGGCAAAGATCCTGAATTCCCGGAAGATCTGCTTTTGGTCACCGAAACCAGCCTGGAAACCATCCTGGAGCATATCACCAACGTCCGGCCGGACCTGGTGGTGGTCGATTCGATTCAAACTACTTACCTCTCGTCGCTGGAATCTTCAGCAGGGTCAGTGACCCAGGTGCGCGAGTGCGCAAACCGGCTGCGCGAGCTGGCCAAGTCGACCGGCATCGCGGTCTTTTTGATCGGGCATGTCACCAAAGAGGGCATGATCGCCGGACCGCGCGTGTTGGAGCATGTGGTGGATACCGTGCTGTACCTGGAAGGCGACCGTTTTCAGACCTTCCGGCTGCTGCGTTCGGTTAAAAACCGTTTTGGCGCCACCTCCGAAGTGGGCGTATTTGAAATGCGCGAGCGCGGCATGGTAGAGGTGCCCAACCCCTCCGAGGCTTTCCTGGCGGAGCGGATGGTCAATGCTGCCGGTTCTGCCATCACCGTCACCATGGAAGGCACGCGCCCGCTGCTGGTGGAAATTCAGGCATTGACCAGCCCCTCAAACTTGGGCAACCCGCGCCGCACCCCCAATGGTGTGGAACCCAACCGGCTTCTGCTCACGGCGGCAGTGCTGGCGCGCCGCGTGGGGCTGCGCCTGGGCGAGCAGGATGTGTTTGTCAACGTGATTGGCGGCTTGAGCATCGACGAACCGGCCGCGGACCTGGCCGTGGCTGTGGCGATTGCATCCTCTTACAAAGATGCCCCGGTCAAGGCCGATACCGTACTGATCGGCGAAGTGGGTCTTTCGGGCGAGCTGCGCTGGGTGGGGCAGATGACTGCCCGCCTGCGCGAGGCGCAGAAACTAGGCTTTCGCACTGCCGTGGTGCCGCGCAAGGTTCGCAAAGGCGAGCCGTGGCCGGAAGGGATCAATGTGCAGGAAGCCCGCACGCTGCGCGAGGCGCTGGCCCTGGCGCTGATGGAAGTCAAATAAAACTTGATTCGATCTGGAGGTCGTATGAAATTTTTAGATAAGGCGCTTAATTTTCCGCCCCTGTCGCGCATTCGGCGCAATCACGCGCTGGAACACGCCACATTAAAAATGCTGGCTAACAAGAATGCGCAGATTTCGGCAGCCGGATATTCGGATACGCGCGGTTTTTTTGTGCTGGGGAATGTCTCCACCGATCAATTGCGCGAAGCGGTCAACGAGGCGCTGGGCCGCCTGCGCGCCGGTGAAGAACAACTGGCCATTCACCCCAACTGCGGCACCAACTTTGCCTCTGCCGGGGTGGTGGCGGGCACGCTGGGCTGGCTTGCCATGCTAGGACCGGGAAATGCGCGCAGCCGGTTTGAGCGCTGGCCGGTGGTGGTGATGCTGGTCACGCTGGGAACGATGCTGGCGCAGCCGCTGGGTCTTTTCCTGCAGGCCAAAATCACCACCGATGGCGATATCGCCGAGTTGGAAGTGACCGAAATCACCCGTTTTGAGCGTGAGGGTACCCCTGTTCACCGCGTGAAGACAATTCATTAGGCGGGAATATGCGCATCTCTTTGCTCTGCCCCATGCACCATGGCTGAAGAAAAGCCGGTTGTTTACATTGTGCACGGAGATGACCCGGTCGAAATGGGCAAATTCGTGGATGTTATGGCGGCCAAATTGGCCGAAACCGGCATGGCTGAGTTGAATTTGTCGCGGCTTGATGGGCGCACCGCTGCCGAGGGCGATTTGCGCACTGCGGCCATGTCGCTGCCTTTTTTGGTAGACCGCCGCCTGGTGGTGGTAGACCAGGCCCAGGCGCGCCTGGGCAAGGGCAGCGAAGAGCGTCTGAAGCCTTTCTTGAATGATATTCCGCCCACAACGGCGCTGGTGCTGCTGGTCTACGATCAGTTTGAAACCAGTGGGGGGCGCCGGGGTTGGCAAAGCATGCCGGGCAATCACTGGTTATCGAAATGGATTGAATCGGCACATGGGCGCTGCCACTATAAGGTATGCCGCCTGCCGGACCAGGAAGATATGCCGTTCTGGATTCGTAAAAAGGCGGAAGCGCTCGGTGGAAAATTCAGCACTGGCGCGGCGATCACCCTGGCGGATCACACCGGCAATGACACGCGCTATACCCAACAAGAAATTGTCAAGCTGCTGACCTATGTGGACGGCGCTCGCGCGGTGGAGCCGGCGGATGTGGAACTGTTGACTGCCCCAGGCGGACAGGTGAATGTGTTTGAGATGGTGGATGCGCTGGGCGAAGGCAACGCGGACCGCGCGCTGCGTTTGCTGCGCGGTTTGCTGGATGAGACTGACACTTACAGCCTGTTTGGCATGATGGTGCGCCAGTTTCGGCTGCTGCTGCAGGCGCGCGAAGTGCTGGATGAAGGCGGCTCGGTCGATACACTGACACATGAGCTGAGCGTGCCCAACTTTGTGGCGCGCAAGCTGGCAGGGCAGGCCGGGCGCTTCAGCCTGGCCCGGCTGTGCCAGGTCTACCACCGCCTGCTTGAGCTGGATGAAGGAACGAAATTGAGCCAGTGGAGCCCTGAACTGGCTTTGGAACTGTTTGTGGCTGAAATGAAACGTTAAGTACACCGCGCTGCTATTCTCCTCACGCCGCAGTGGGGAAAGGCACAGGGAAAAGCCGCGTGCGCTCAAAGCGTAAACCCATCTCTGTCCGTTAAGTCGTACAACCGGCTTACCCTGCGCGTTTAGACGGGCATAAAGATTGCAACGATCACCTTGCAATATCGTGGAGTGGCCAGCGTCCTCCTTGAAAATGGACCTTGTGTGGTTATGATAGGTACATGCCTCACTGCCCTGCCCTCGCCAGGGCATCGACACCCCACATGCCCCTTCGGGCACCCGAAGCGGGAGGGTGCGCCGAAACGGCGAGGCGCTGCTCTGCCGGCCCGTGTTCTGAGTCGTGACGGCGGTTTTACTCCCAAAATGGAAGCAGAAGCTCAGTTTTAGTGCCAGTCGCGTCCCCGCGAGTTTGGGACGCATATAAAGGAGTGCAGCATGCGCAAGTGGAATATTTTCTTAGCCGGTTTGGCATTACTGTTGTCTGTGTGGGTGATTGCGCAGCCGCGCATGGGTCGGGCAGCCTCGGCGCTGACCACAGCCACGCCCTCGGCGGCGTCTGCCGAAGAAAAAGCCGTTTTGGAAGCGGCGCTGCGCACATCATCCCAATCGGGTCAAAAAGCCCTGCCGGCATTTCTGCTGGCCACACCTGTGATCGATCATTATCAGATCAGCCCGGATGGCAAAACTGCGCTGTTGTGGGTGGCGCTGCTAGACCCGCAGACCCAACAGCCTGTGGCTACGGAGCCGGCCCTGGTCTTTGGCCAGCGCAGCGACCCGGCTCAGGCCTGGAAGATCACCCTGCCCAATGCTGGCAACTGGCTGGCGCTGCTGCAGAGCCTGCCCGACAGCTTTCTGAGCCAGGAGACCAAGGCACTTTATCTGCCGGTTACTCAAAATGTCAAAACCCCCGCCATAGACCAGGTGTTTGGCGGTTACCTGCTGCCCTGGGAAGGTGGAAAACGGGTATGGTTGACCGGCAGTGTGGCGCATTTCACTACGTATAACTCGTGCTCGTGGGTTACAGTGAACGGTGATTATCATAGCACCTGCCGCTACGCGTTTGACTTTTCCAGTGGTACCAATTTTGGCATTCTGGCATCGCGTGGTGGCACCGTGTTGGGTGCGCGCTGGACGTGTGTCAACGATGATCACAACTGCCTGAACTATATCGCGCTGGAAGACCGTTCGACCAACCCGGTTACCACGGCGCTGTATCTGCACCTGGCCCAAAACTCCATCCCGGTGGCGCTGCGCACCGTTGGGACGTACGCCAACCAGGGCGATCTCATAGCCCTGGCCGATAATACCGGACTCAGCACGGGGTCCCATCTCCACTTTATGGTGGTGGCCAACCGCTGGTTGGGCACTGGTTATGGCGGCACCTATTGGTGGGGCGATTCGGTCGATATCACATTCTCCGATGTGGATATTAACGGCGGGCGCCCGCGCCTGTGCAGCGAAGCCTACTACACCCCGCAGTACGGCACCCAATGCCACCCGTTGAATCAAGGCGTTGGCGAATGGTTTGATAACTGGTTTGTCTCGGGAAACCGCGGCTCGAACCCGCCGCCGACGGCGGTGATGAGCGCGCCCGCGGCTTACTCTTATATCTACACACCCACGCTGACCGTGGCCGGTTCAGCCAGCGATAACAACGGCGTGGCGCGCATTCAGGTGGTGGCGAATTATGACAACAACTGGGTGGAAATCGGCCCAGCCATCACCTCCAATCCTTTCTCAACCAGCCTGGATCTGTGCGCGGCGGGCGTGCCTAACGGCCCGGTGACCCTGGCGCTGTATGCCTGGGATATCGATGGCAATCGTTCTCCCTTGCCGCAAGACCCGCGCCCCATTCAGAAAAACGCGATCTGCCCGCCGCCGGCGCCGAAGTGTAACCCGAGCCTTAATCAGGTGGCGCTTTATGCCGCGCCCGATTACCAGGGTGTGTGCCAGGTATTCGATGTGGGCAAATTTAACACCAGCCAGATTGCCACGGTGGGTGATAACCAGGCGGCTTCGCTGCAGGTGGGCGCCAATGTGATGGCGCTGCTCTACGAAGGCAATTATGAAAACGGCGAGTTTAAAAACCGCTCCGAAGCTTTCCTCTCCAGCGATCCGGGCCTGTCGGATAACCGCATTGGCGCCAAAACTGTCTCGTCGTTGGAAGTGAAGGTGCGCGCCAAACCCGCTGCGCCGGTGCTGCGCGCGGTGCTCAACCAGTTGGATACCAATTCCAACCCGGTGGCGCCTACCAGCAACGATTCCATCCTGCTGACCTGGAAATCCGATTACAACACCTTCTCATCCGATGAGGGCGGCACGGCGTACCGCGCCGAACTGACCGCGCCGGACGGCAGCAAACGCAGCTCCGCCTGGCAGAGCGCCAATTCCTGGTCGCTGGGCAGCCTGCCGGCTGGCGCATACTCCTGGACGGTGACCGCGCGCAACCTGCTGGGTGAAACCACAGCGGCCCCGGCCGGCCTGACTGTGCAGGCAGCCGCGCCCCTGGGCGGCAGCGCGCAGGGCGTGCCCTACACTGATTCGTTTGAAAACGGCGTCAACGGCTGGACGGGGGATGGGCTCTGGCACCAGGCGCTGCCACCTGTGGGCAATACCACCAAAGGCTGGGGCTTCACCAACGGTACCAGTTACGCCGATGGCAAAGTGGCGGGCGGCTCCCTGACCTCTCCGTCATTGAACATTCCGGCAGGTGGTGCGCTGCTCAAGTTCCGTTATTTCTCCAACACCGAAGGTGCGGGCACCTATTGGGACCAGCGCCGTGTACAGATCGCGGTGAATGGGAGCGCTTTCCAGGACCTGCTGCAACTGAGCGACGACCCGGCCGGTGAATGGTTGAACAGCCCGGATATCAATCTGACCCCATACGCTGGAAAGACCGTGCGGGTGCGTTTCTACTTCAATATTGTCGATAAGTTCAGCAACGGCAATACCGGCTGGTGGATTGATGACTTCAGCGTGAGCGCGGTGGGCGGCAGCACGGCCTGCGCTGAAACCACAGTTAACGATACGCCCGCTCAGGCGCAGCTCATCGATTTGAACCGGAGTGTGCCGGGGTTCATTTGCCCGGCCGGCGATGTGGATTATTACCGTTTCAATGGAACTGCCGGCACCACGCTGTCCATCGATGTAGTGGCCAAGGCCGAAGGCTCGGCGCTCGATCCTTATCTGTACCTGCTGGATGGCGATGGCTTGAGCGTTCTGGCTGAAAACGACGATATTCAGTTCGCCGTTCTGCAAGATTCGCACATCGGCTACGCTCTCAGCCGCAGCGGTGTGTACTATCTCAAGGTAAAAGCCTACAGCCATCCCGGGGTGGGGGGAGCCAATTATACCTACCGGCTGGTGTTGAACGGCGATGCCCAGCCGCCGGTTGTGGCATTTACCAACCCGCAGAACAACTGGTTGGTTTCCGGCGCAATCGATGTGACAGCCTATGCCCAGGATGCCAACAGCGTCAGCAAGGTGGATTTCTACTGGCACAACCCGGATTGGCGCAGCGGTACCTGGGACTTGCTGGCCAGCGACACCACCCCCGCGGATGGGTGGAAGGCACGTTTTGACCCGACAGGCCGCACGGTTGCCGGCTCGGCTTTGCTGGTGCGGGCGTACGACCCGGCCGGTCAGCAGTCTGCCAGCGTTATCTGGAACCTGCAAATCGATCAGCTTGCGCCTACCAGCACGCTGAATGCGCTCCCGGCAAGCACGCAGTCGACGGTGATCCAGCTCAATTGGAGCGGCAGCGACGCCGGCACCGGGCTGAAGCAGTTTGACTTGCAATCTCAAGATGGCACGGGCGCCTGGACGAATTGGCCCAACCCGCTGCCGGCCAGCCAGACCACGTTGTACTTTATGGGCACAGCCGGACATACCTACGGCTTCCGCTTGCGCGGGGTGGATTACGCCGGCAATATGGCCGCCTTTCCGGCGGCGGCGCAAGCTGTCACGAGCATTGCCAGTACATGCGCGGCGGATGGTTTCGATGCCGCCCCGGGAGGCGATAACACGGCGGCCACCGCTGCGCTGCTGGCGGTAAGCAGCCCGCAGGAACACAACTTCTGCCCGGCGGGCGATACAGATTGGGCGCGCTTTACGGCTCAGGCCGGGGTGGCGTATATCGTGAAGGCCATGCCGCTCAGCGGCGGCGCGGCTGCCAGCCTGGCTGTGACAGATGCTAGCGGTCAGACGCTGCTGGTGCAAGCCAGGGCATCCCTGCCTGGTCAGACAATTTTCCTAAAATTCGTTGCGCCGGCCAACGCTGAGTACCGTGTGCGCGTTCAGCCCTATGCCAGTGGTTTGTGGGGTACAAAAGCAAGTTATGCGCTGGTAGTGGCGCCTTCCACCTGGCAATATTTGCCACTGGCAAGCACCCCATAGGGTGGCCCTACTCCCCTGCGGGGGCGCGAAGCGGCGCTGAGCCCCTGAGTCGGGCAGCCCGGACGGAATAAAATACGCTGGGGTGTTTTCCCAACCAGTGGGAAAACACCCCGGCACTTTTTGATTGCAGGTAGTACGGCACCCCTACTCCCCTGCGGGCCCCCGCAGCGGGGTCGGACGACCGTAGCGGGTAGGCGCTGGTGCCAGGGAGCGGCTTATTTGTAGCCGATAATGCTCTCGCGCAGCTTGCCCCATTGAATCGCGTCGGCAATGGCCTGCTCGATCGAAAGTTTGGGCTGCCAGCCCAGCAGCCGATAGGCCGTCTCACCGTTGGCGTATGCTCCCGGCACGTCGCCCGGGCGGGCAGGATAATCGTTTTTGGGAATGGGGCTGCCCCACACTTTTTCAAACGCTGCCACCATTTCGCGTACCGTCACCCCCTTGCCGTTGCCAAGGTTAATCACCAGGTAGTTGCTGGCGGGGTGTTCGGCGCGTTCAAAAACGCCATCAAAATCGGTCACAGCCAGCACGTGCGCCTGGGCCAGATCCCACACGTGAATATAATCGCGGATGCCCGTGCCGTCGCGGGTGGGCCAGGTGGTACCGGTCAACTGGAACTCGGGCAGGTTGCCCAGCGCGGCATCCACCATTTTGCCGATTACCAGCGAAGGTCGCCGCACGTGCAGGCCGGTGCGCATTTTGGGGTCAGCCCCAATGGGGTTGAAATAACGCAGGGCGATGCCCTGCATGCCATATGAGCTGCAAAAATCTTTCAGCACCATTTCCATCATATATTTGGTGCGGGCGTAGGGGCTGTCTGGTCGCAGGGGCGAATTTTCGGTGACCATAAAGCCGGGTACGGTATCGTAGACTGAGGCCGAAGAGCTGAACAGCACTTTATCACAGCCCAACTGGTGCAGAGTGTGGAAAAACTCGATCGATTTGGCCACGTTCTCGCGGTAATATTCGTACGGCATGAGTGTCGATTCGGGCACGATAATTAGCGCGGCGCAGTGCACCGCGGCCTGAATATCAGGGTGATCTTTGAAGATCTGCTCGACGGCTTTGGCATCGCCGATATCGGCCTGATAAAAAATGCGGTCGCGGGCAAACTGAGCTTTGCCCGTGATCAGATTATCCATAATGATGGGGGTATGGCCGGAATCAATTAACGCAGAGGCAATGGTGCTGCCTATGTATCCGGCTCCGCCGGTAATTAAGAATTTCATGCAAACCTCCTGACAACTACCAAACGAAATGACCTACGGTTGGATGAGAAAGATGCCGTATTCAGAGCATTTTAAGGTGTCGAACGCTGCGCGCACGGCCGGAGCCTTACCCGGGTCGCTGGCGGTGGTGCGGTCCAACTGCTGCCACAGGGCGCAGAAAACCGGCCGCGCGGTCATGGTGTTCACGCTCAAGCGCACGGCCTGCTCCCACTGCCCGCTGCGCGCGTAAGCCTCCACAAAGGGAGCCGCCTCGGCCGGAAAGCGCGACTGCGAGAACAGATCCTTGCCTTGCGCATCCCATAATTGCATAATATTGTACCATTGCGCCAACTGACGCAGCAGGTCGGCTTTTTGGTACAGGTTGCACCAACTGGCACGTGGCGCTTGGCCCAGGATGGCGGGCAGCGCTTCGTCGCCCGCGCTTCGCGGTCCTGCACCCGCTTCGGGTGCCCGAAGGGGCAGGTGGGAGCCGGAGGGGAGCGGCGGCGTCTGTTCGGTCTGACCATTTGCCAGGGGTTGGATCAGCGAGAAATCGCTGAACTGGGCGGTGTGTTTGAGCAGGTCGGGCGGAGCCGGGTTGAGCGCGTCCAGTACCGGGTCGACGACGTGCAGGCAGTACATGCCATTATAAAAAATCGTGATCGACTGGCGGGTATTGCCGTTGAATTTACCGATCAGCAGGTCTTCGGTGACGGGTGAATCCTGTACCAGTTTCAGGTTCTCGTTCCCGGCGCGAATGGTTGGGTACAGCAGCAGGTACTGGATGTTCTGCGAGCGGTTGTGCGGGTCGTAGATCCAGTTGATGACCGAAGTGAGTGAGTTATCGGTAGAATAAGCGGTGACCGGATTTTCATTGGCGATGATCAGTGTACCGGGTTTGAGGTTTGGCACGCGCGCTTTAAGCTGCCAGAAAAATTCCTGCTGGTACACCCAATCCTGGCGATAGGCCAGGCCGGTCTGATATTGAAAGCCAATGCCCAGCCCCACCAGCCCCGCCAGCGCCAACCAGCGCAGCGCGCGCCCCGGCAGCAGCGCGATCAGCCCGGTCAGCAGCAGGCTGGCCCCCAGCATGAAGGGCAGGGTAAAACGGTCGTAAGCGAAAGCCAGGCTGAACGGCACATTGGTTAACCAGAACGGCCAACCCGCCAGCCCCAGGGCCAGCAGCGCGAGCACGCCGATTTCTTTAATCCACTGGCGCTGCCCCCCTGCGGGGACAGCGCTTCGCTGTGCGCGGCGTTCCAGCTTGCCGGCAGAGCCAAGCAGCATGCCGGTAACCCACAGCCCGGCCGCACTTGCGGCCATGATTATGAGGTAGCGCTGGATATTGACCTCCCCCACCATGTCGGCATTGGGCGGGCGTGTGGCGGCCACCCAGGCCAGCCCGGTGGCAATCCAGATCTGTTCCAGCACGCGCCATGCCAGCAGGCCCAGGGTTTGCAGCGGCTGAGCGGAAAACTGCTGCAGGGTATCTAACCGGTAATTGTTGGTTTGATAGGGGAAGAGGAACACCCGCCATACCACCGCGGCCACCAACACAGCGCCATACGGCGCCCAGGCCGCCAGCACCCGCCGCAGGCGTGCCTGCCCCCCTTCGGACTGCTCTCCCAGCGCCAGCCACAGCAGCACCGGGCGCAGCAGCTCCAACAGGAAGAAGTATTCCAGCATCAGCAGGTTGATCGCCGAAAGCAGCATGCCGCCGCTGAGCAGCAAAAACCGCCAGCGCGGATATTTGAGGGCCAGCAGAGAACAGGCCAGCGAAGCCAGAAAAGCGGTCAGCACGATTTCGAAATGGCTGTAG
>Ga0105047_10002592_pt1 | contig 32195 bp, 24 predicted proteins | sample MAT04_FD_78384 | JGI IMG/M metagenome (GOLD analysis project Ga0105047, IMG submission 78384) | Freshwater microbial communities from Lake Fryxell liftoff mats and glacier meltwater in Antarctica - MAT-04 (megahit assembly) | ecosystem: Environmental > Aquatic > Freshwater > Ice > Liftoff... | reverse complement strand
GGTGGACGATGAAGCGTGTCCTGATCTCAATCGTGCTCTCCCTCGCGATGGTCTCCATCGCCCCGCGGACATCGGACGCGCAGCCGCCCGACGGGGTGTCGGACGCGGAGACCACGCCGGAAGGGGCTGGCGCAGAGGCCGTGCCCGACACGGCACCCGCCGATCTCGCCGACGAGGCCAACAGGGATGCGGGGCCTCCGCCGCCTCCGCCGCCGCCTCCGCCGCCTCCGCCCCCGCCCCCGCCCCCGCCTCCGCCGCCTCCGCCGCCCCCGCCCGCCGGCGGGAGCAGCGGAGGAGACTCGCCGAGCACCAGCACCAACGACATCCCGATCACGATCAACCTGCACGGCTACTTCCGGACGCGCATCGGCGTGTTCGACGACATGCCGATGCCGAACCCGAACTTCGTGATCGGCGGCTCCCGCGACGGCTCCACCGACACCGCTTTCGGCTACATGCGGCTGCGCCTCGAGCCGTCGGTGGTATTCGGTAGCAACCCATACGCGCCTGTCGCTGCCCTGCGGACCCAGATCGACATGCTCGACAACGTGGTCTTCGGCGACAACTCGCGGCTCAACGCGACCCCGCTGTTCACCAACGATCCCAGCAACACCAACATCTTCGGCACCGACTCGCCGCCTATCCTGGTCCGCCGGCTCTGGCTCGAGTTCATGACCCCCATCGGACAGATCCGGATCGGCCGCATGGGCTCCTTCGGTGGTCTGGGTCTGCTCTTCAACGACGGTGGCACGACCTCGTTCGCCGGCAGCACCGACACCTCGTTCCGCACCGACTTCGGCGACCAGAACACCGGCACCACCTTCGACCGGGTCATGTTTTTGACCCGGCCTCTGTCGATCGTGAACACCCTCGCCCGCACCCACCTCGCGGAGTACCGAGGCCCGGACGGACAGCCGACGACACCCATGGTGCTCGGCATCGCGTACGACTGGCTCGCCGAGGACGTCGGCAGCTATGGCCGACCGTCCGGGACCGGCCCGCTGGCCGAGGCCGACTACTCCAACGGCATCGTCCGCGATCGGAGCCGGGTCCCTTACGCGTTCCTCGGCGGGCCCACGTCCCTCGGCGATCGCTACGGCTACCGCGCGGGCGAAGACGACGTCTGGCAGACGACCCTGATCCTCGCGTGGCTCGATCCCGAGTTCAACGCCGCGATGAACGCTCGCGACGACCTGATGGCCGGCCTCGTCATGGTCCACCGCGGCCAGGCGTACACCCGCAGCGACGTGTGGATTGGCGACGTCTTCTACCGTCTCCGCTTCACCCCGGTGCGCCGCCTCTTTCAGATCTACAGCGAGGGCGAGCTGTACACGATTCAGGGCACCAGCAACGCGGTCGCGCTGACGGGTGACTTCTGCAACGAGCCCGACGCGACGGGCTACTGCAACGCCACGACCCCCGAGGGCGCCAACATCGCGGTGCCCTTCGGCACCACCGCGACCCGGATCGGCGCGAACATCTGGGGCGGCGCGATGCGCCTGGGGATCGATCACCCGAACTTCGCGTTCACCTTGGAGTCGGGCTTCAGCACCGGTCAGGGCGACAACATCCTCATGACCAGCGCGCTGACCCAGCGCCCCAACAACGCCAACTACCAGGTTGGGTTGTTGATGTATCCCATCGTGATGGCGATGCGGACCGCCAACTCGTATCCCTCGCCGGCGCTCTGGTCCTCGGGTGGTGTGACCAACTCGGTCTACTTCATGCCGCAGATCCGCTACCGGCCGCTGGGCTACACCGGTGGCGTCGAGGTCATCGGACAGTTCCTCCTCGGCTTCGCCGATCAGCTGAACCCCGCGGTGCTGAACAACCTCGCGGCCCCCGGCGGCTGCTCCGAGACGGTCAGCCCCCAGTGCCTCTTGGGCTGGGAGCTCGACGTCGCGCTGAAGATCAGCTGGGGCCCGCACGACGAGATGCGCTGGAGCAACGAGCTCGGCATCATGGGTGTCGGAGATGCCTTGGGCGCCGTCGACCCCGCGAACCCGAACTGGGGTCGTCTCACCGATCCGGTCGTCTGGACCCTGCAGACCCGCATCGCCTTCCTCTTCTGAGCTCACCTCTCTTCTGAGCCCACCTCCCTTGCGAGCTGCATCCTTCTTTCGAGCTGACGGAGCCACGATGACCTCCCGCCTCTCTTTCGTTTCGAGCATCACGCTCTGCCTCATTGGGTTCTCGGCGCTGCCCGGCTGCTACACCCCCTCGAGCTGCGAGACCTACTGCGCCGCCACCGCCGCCGGAGGTTGCGTACCCAACTGCATCGCCATCTGCGAAGAGGATCGCCGGGTCGCACGCGCCACCGACTGCGACGAGCCGCTCGCGGCCGCGATCGACTGTGCGGAGGAGAACGCGTGCACCGAGGTCAACGCGACCACCTGCCGGCCCCGTCCCTGCCGCGGCGCGTACGCGCAGTTCCAGGACTGCGTGGATAGGCGCTGTGTCGCGCACCCCGAAGGCGCCGAGTGCGCCCCGAGCTGCGTGACCAATCCGTCCGCGGTGAACTGCTCGCCGCGCGAACCGCGGAGCTGCGTCCCGACCCCCTGAGCCCCGACCCGCTGAACGCCCTGAACGTGAGTTCCGCGAGTGGACGCTTGACAGTCCGCCGCGCTGGCCTCTATCGTCCCGCCCTCGGCGCAGGCACTTTCCGTCGCTTTTACGCGCCTATCGAGGACCGATCGCACGATGTCCGACAACAAGCCGAAGAAGGATCTCCGCGCGCGCCTTGGGCGCACCATCGCTCCGAACACGCCAGGAGCGCCGACCATCGCCGCGCCCGTCGTGGGCGCAGCCAAGGCCCCGCCAGGGATCGGAGGCGCCCCGGCGGTGACCCCGCCGCCTGCGATCGCAGCGCCTCCCGGGATCGCCGGGCCGTCGCTGCCCTTCGGTGGGCACGACATCGCGCCGCCTCCCTTCGCGCAGCCCAAGGCTGAGCCGCCGAGGCCGAAGCAGCCCAATGATCCTTTCGCCGCAGGCCCGGCGTCGGCGGGTCCCCAAGAGATCCGCCTCGTCATCGACGAGAAGCCTGTGGACGACGCCGAGGTCGGCCGTCAGAGCCGGGGCCGAATGTTCATCGTCGGTGGTCTCTGCGCCGTCTTGGGTGCCGCCATCGGCGGCGGCTTCATGAGCGTCAATGAGCGCAACATCACCTACAACCTGTCGGTCCGCGACGGGAGCAGCATCTACCGCGCCGTGACGGAGGCCTCGACCCACGTGTTGGAAGCGCAGGCGCTGATCCAACGGATCGCGACCGCGGCCGCCCGCACCGAGGGACGCGCGGTCGACTACGACGCCATCACGGAGCTCCGGGCGATGGAGAACCCCATGCCGGCGCAGAACTTCTCCCGCAAGAGCTACTGGCGCTTCGCGGCCGGTACGGTCGATGACCTCTTCCACTACTACAACAACGTGCAGCTCCTCTGGGAGAGCATCGAGCGCCTCGGCGCGACGTCCCTTCCGCCTGCGCGGCGCGCCGAGCTCGATCGCACCGCAGCGGGCATCGACGAACGCGCGAACGCGAACTTCGGCGCGGTCCTGAGCCTCGCGCCCGCAGAGGCCGGCGGCGGCGTCATGGGTCAGCTCGCATTCTTGGAGGAAGGCACCGAGCCCGGCCACGTGCTGGCGCGCGGCACCCGCACCGGCGCAGGTCGTGAGTTCGCGCTCTTCGATCCCGCTAACCCCGATGCCGCGATCACCAGCGCACCTGAGTTCGTGATCTTGATCGACGGCGCGGGGAGCGCAGGCGTGCTGGCGATTCAGACTGGCGCGTTCGGCGAGTTCGTTCGCTCGATTCAGGAGCTCAACACGCTCATGACGGAGACCGTCGAGACCCAGGGTCGCCTGACGACCGCGCTCGGCGAGATCTCGACGCTACAAGAGGTGTTCACCCTCGGCGGTCCCGCCGATGGTGAAGCTGCCGCCGCCGAAGGCGACTGAGTTTGCTGGAGGGTCTGAAGCAGACCCTCCCTCGACGAAGTGATTCGTCGGGGCCCCCACCCGCCTCCGTCTCGCTTCGCTCGCGCTGCGCGTGGGCCCCCAGCCCACTTGCGGTTCGCTCGAACTCCACTGCTCGAGTGGCTGCGGGTGAAGGCGACTGATCTCTCGCTAGAACAGTGAGATTCGGAGAGGCCGCTTCGGGAGACCGGGCGGCCTCGTTCCGTTCCGCGGTGCAGCGGCGCGACCGTCGTGCGTTGGGTCCTCGGCTTCCGCCGCCATCGAAGTCGGTAGCGATTGGGGGGATCCCAGCTAAAGAGCGCCCGTGACTTCACCCAAGACCTTCTCGACGTTGGGGCTCGACCCCATCCTCCTGCGCGCGATCGAGCGCGAGGGCTACACGATCCCCACGCCCATCCAGGAGGCGGCGATCCCGCCCGCGCTCGCAGGTCGCGACGTGCTCGGCAGCGCCCAGACGGGCACCGGAAAGACGGCGGCGTTCGCGCTCCCCCTGCTGCAGCGCCTCGATGCGCGCGCGGGCGATGCCCCTCTGCTGCGGGCCCTGGTGCTCACGCCCACCCGCGAGCTCGCGGCGCAGATCGGCGAGAGCATCAAGCGCTACGGCACCGGCCTGGACCTCTATCACACCGTCATCTTCGGCGGCGTCAGCGAGCGCCCCCAGATTGCCGAGCTCCGAGAAGGCGTCGACATCGTCGTCGCCACGCCCGGGCGTCTGTTGGATCTCCTCGGGCAGAAGGTGTTGCACCTGCGCGACATCGAGGTCTTCATCCTCGATGAGGCCGACCGCATGCTCGACATGGGCTTTCTGCCCGACGTGAAGCGGGTGATCGCTGGGCTGCCCAAGAAGCGCCAGACGCTCTTCTTCTCGGCCACCATGCCGCCGGACATCCGGCGCCTCGCCGATCAGCTCCTCGTCGATCCGGTGCACGTCTCCGTCGCGCCGCCGAGCACCACCGCGGAGCGGATTACCCAACACCTCTACTACGCGCACTCGCGCGCCAAGCCGCAGCTCCTCATCGATCTGCTCAAGGGCGACGCGGAGATGAAGCACACGCTCGTCTTCACCCGCACCAAGCACGGCGCCAACCGCCTCGTCGGTCAGCTCGAGAAGGCGGGCATCACCGCCGCGGCGATCCATGGCAACAAGTCGCAGGGCGCGCGTGATCGCGCGATGGGCTCCTTCCGAACGGGTGCGCTCCGGCTGCTCGTCGCGACCGATATCGCGGCGCGCGGGATCGACGTCGACGGTCTGAGTCACGTGGTGAACTACGATCTGCCGAACGTCCCCGAGACCTACGTGCACCGCATCGGCCGCACCGGTCGCGCGGGCGCGGCTGGTATCGCCATCTCGTTCTGCGCGGAGGACGAGCGTCCTTTCCTCTCCGACATCGAGCGCCTCACTCGGGTGAAGCTCGAGCGCAAAGGCGACATCCCTGCGCCTCCTGGGGCCGTCGATCTTCCGGAGGACCGCGCGGACTTCCGCGGTCGTCCTGGTGGCGGGGGTGGCGGAGGAGGCCGCGGAGGCAATCGCGGCGGACAGCGCGGTGGCAGTCCCTCGCGTGGTGGCGGTGGCGGTGGCGGCGGTGGTGGTCGAGGCCCTTCGCGCGGCCCGGGCGCGCCGAGCGGTGATCGCCCGAGCGCGAACGGTTCGCGAGGACCCGGGCGCCCCAGCGGCGGTGGCGGCGGTGGTCGTCCGGCGGGCGGTGGCGATCGCAGCCACGCCAGTCCCGCAGGGCGACGCTGAGCTGAGTACAGCCGAGTCGCGCGGAGTGAGGCGCAACCATGCGCATCACTTCGCGGTGCACGTCGCGCGGCCAAACATGCAGAGCTCGGTGGTTTCGCGTATGCTGCCGCCACTTGGAACTCGCCTCTGGGTCGAGATTCGAACGATTCGCCGACACTCGATTTCCCAATACGGAGAGAGCCAGGACCGCGCACGATGAAGAGGACCGCCGCCAAGACCTCCAAGGCCACGCCCGCAGCGAGGGTCCAGAAGCCGGGAGGAGCGCAGTCGAAGTTGGGCGCGCAGACCAAGCCGAAGTCCGAGGCGCCGGCCAAGAAGCCGAGCACCGGGAACGGTCACGCGTCCAACAGCGTCGCCGCGACGCCGCCCGAGCCCGTCGAGATGCCAGTCGAGATGCCCGCCGTGATCGAGCTCGCGCCTGCGATGGATCCCAACCTCGAGGACGCCCCGCCGGTGCTCCAACTCGCCGACGACCTCGCGTCCGGCAAGCCCACCGCGATGGCGAACGCGTCGCGGATCATCGAGGAGTGGCTCCTCAAGAAGCCCGAGGTGCTGGTCCCCGCGATCGATCGTCTGATCGGCTGCATCAGCTCACCGCACAAGCGCGTCGCGCAGACCGCGGCGCTCGCGCTTCCGATCATGGGACGCATCGCGCCTGCGCGGGTCGCGCGTCATCTGCCCGCGCTCACGGACAAGTTCCCCGAGTGCACCGAGATCGCCAAAGACGGATTGGTCGCCACCTTCGCGGCGCTCTGCACCGCATCCGTCGCCTACCAGAAGCGTCTCGAGCCGGTGCTGGATCTCGCGCTCTCGAGCGCCGAGCCCAAGACGCTGCTCCGCTGGGCCGAGGTGATCTTGCCCTCGCTCAAGGGCGAGCCACACGCGCGCGCTCGCTCCGTCGTCGAGGGCCGCCTGCCTGAGATGCCCCGCGCTCAAGCCCAGCCGATCGCCAGCTTCCTCGGCATCAAGCTCCGTCCTCTCCCCGTTTGAGGCCTCTCCCCGTTTGAGGCCCTCTCCCTGTTTGATTCAGTCGCTCGCGAGGGACGCGAGTAGGCGAGGGAGTGAGGCGAGGTAGCGGTCGGTGGTGCCTCGGTGACCGCCGCTGAACTCTTCGTGGTGGAAGCGCGCGCCGCGCTCGCTGAGCAACGTGGCGAGGCGGCGGGCTCCGAAGTGCAGCCCGTGCTCGTCGCGATCACCCGCGTCGAGGTAGACGAGCTCCGCGCGCACCAAAGCGTCGGGGAAGCGCTCGAGGAGCTCGACCGGATCGTGGGCGCGCCAGCGCTTCCAGATCTCGGGGATGGGCACCGCGGTGCGCAGATCGAACGGCAGCCCGGCATGGGGAAACGACGCGTCCATCACGGGCGCATACGCAGCGGCATAGGCCAAGAGCGCGATGGCTTCGTGCTCGCCGGGCTGGCTCGGCCCCGACTGCGCCATGCGAGAGGCGAACGCGCCGAGTCCACCCGAGCGCTCGATGGTCATCGCCACGCGGGTGAAGTCGGGCCGCAAGCTCGCGGAGAAGAGCGCGTCGCCCGCGTGGCTGCCGATGGCCGCGAACGCATCTGGCCGATCGATGCCGAGTCGGAGCGCGCCGAAGCCGCCGGACGAGCGACCCACCACGGCGCGAGCCTCGCGCCGAGGGATGGTGCGGAAGAGCTGATCGACGAAGGGCAGCACCTCATCGACGACGAACGTCTGGTACTCGCCGCTCGCGGGCGAATCGAGGAACTGGCTGCCTCCCCAGCGGTTGGTCGCATCGGGCACGACCAGGATCGCCTCCTTGGCTTCGCCGCGTACCAAGAGCTGCTCGTAGAGCTGAAAGACGTTCCGCTCCCAGAGACGGAACGCGGCGAGCGAGCGGTGGTTGCTCCCGAACGATGGCAGCACGAGCACCACCGGATAGCGGCGAGGCTGCGTCTCGTCGTAGCTGGGCGGCAGATAGACGAGCACCTCGCGATCGGTGGGATCGCCCAGCACGTTGCCGCGCAGGCACGCCGATCGCAGCAGTGGAATCTCGATGCGACCAGCGAGGCTCAAGCGCGCAGGCCCTCGGCGAGCTCGGCACGCAGCGTGTTGGCGTCGGGCGTTCGCTGCTCTCGCTTGGGTGCCATCGCGTGCTGGACCGCAGACACCAGCGCCTGAGGCAGGTCGGTCCGCAGGGTGTCGAGCGGCGTCAGCTTCCCCATCACTATGTCGAACATGAGCGCACCGGGGTGGCGCTGGGTGGAGAAGGGCAGCTTCCCGGCGAGGGCGAGGTAGGCCACGACGCCGGCAGCATACACGTCGATGCGCGCGTCGATCTCGCCCGATCCAGTGAGCAGCTCGGGCGCCATGTAGACCGGCGTGCCCGTGAGCTCACCGGTGCGGGTGAGGCGCTCGAGCCCCTCGATCTTCGAGAGGCCGAAGTCCACCAGCCGAATGGGAAAGTCCCCTTCGCGAGGGAGGAACACGTTGGCGGGCTTGAGATCACCGTGAATGACGCCGTGATGGTGCACAGCCGACAGCGCCTCGCTGATGCCCAAGAGGATCGGCGCGAGCACCGCGAGCGACGGCTGCGGCTCGCGGACCAAGAGCGCATCGAGGGTCTCCCCCGTGAGCAGCTCCATCACCGTGTAGCTCCGCTCCCCGTCGTCGTTGCCCAAGTCCAGCACCCGCACCACCCCCGGGTGCTCGAGCGATTGCAGCACCGACGCTTCGCGCCGAAAGCGCCTTCGAATCGAGGGCTCGGCATGTAGGTCGGCCTTCAGGAGCTTCACCGCGCCGAGCCCGCCCACCTCGAGGTTCTCGGCTTCGTGGACCGAACCCATCGCGCCCTCGCCGATCTTGAGCAAACGCCAACGACCGTCGAGCACCACCCCGGCCGCGCCGGGCGAGCTTCGCGTCATTCCGCGATCTTTCGGGCGATCACCCGCGCATCATCGGCAGAAGCTCACGAGGCGGTCAAGCGGACCTGAAAACCCGGCGCCCGATGACGACACCTCTTGGGCCATTCCCTCCGATTGGCGTGGTCGCGGCGCCCCGTGCCATCCTTGCAGCGAAAGCAGGTCGCTCATGCCGTACTCGAGAACGCCGAACCTCCTCCTCTTGCTGCTCGCGACCGCCGCGCTGTCGGGAATGGGCTGCGACTGCGCCGGGCCGGAGCGCAATGGGGTATGTGACGTGCCCTCTGCGCCGGCCACCTGTGGACGCCCGTGCAGCGAGACCATGCCCTGCGTGCCCGGCTTCTACTGCGGCGACGACGACACGTGCTCCGCCGATTGCTCCGCGAGCATCCCGTGCGCAGACGGAATGACCTGCACCGTCGCGACGGGCACCTGCGCGGTGCGGCCCGACGCCTCGGTCCTCGACGTGATGCCGCTCGATGTGCTGCCGACCGACAACACCTGCGCTGCCGTCGATCTCGACGCGGAGCGGGTCACCCCGAACGTGTTGGTGATCGTCGACCGATCGGGGAGCATGGGTGACGAGGAGTTTCCGCCCGGCTCGGGGACCAGCCGATGGGACGCGGTGCGCGATGCGCTGCTCGACACGCCTGATGGCCTGATCTTCTCGCTGCAGCCCTCGATTCGCTTCGGCTTCGTCACCTACCACAATCGCGGCGGATCGGCGTCGTGCCCGGAGCTCGAGACGGTCGCCTGCAGCCTCGACAACTACGACGCGATCGACGCGAGCTACCGCGGGCAGTCTCCAGCCGGAGACACCCCGACCGGCGACAGCATGAGCGCGGTCCTCTCGATGCTGGGCACGCTGGTGCCTACCGCAGACGACGGAGACCCCACCATCTTCATCCTCGCGACCGACGGCGAGCCCGACACCTGCGAAGACGGCGACGACGAGGTGGGCGGACGCAGTGAGTCGGTCGCCGCTACCGAGGCTGCGTTCGGGATGGGCATCTCGACGTACGTGATCAGCGTCGGCGACGACGTCGGCGCCAGCCACCTACAGGATGTCGCGAACGCGGGCTTGGGACGGAGCGGAAGCGACCCCGACGCGCCCTACTTCGTCGCCAATGACGTCGCGGCCTTGAACGCCGCGCTGGAGACGATCGTAGGTGGTGTCGTGGACTGCCGGCTCACGCTGAGCGGCTCCATCGATCCGGACCTCGCGTGCAGCGGCGAGGTCCGGCTCGGTGGCACGCCCCTGCCCTGTGACGATGCCAACGGCTGGCACGCGATCGACGCCACCACCATCGAGCTCACGGGCACCGCGTGTGACGATCTGCAGAGCGGCGCCACGCTCACCGCGAGGTTCCCCTGCGACGTCGTCGTGTTCTGAAGACGGCTACTGCGCGCGGACGAACGTGAGGCGACGCCGGGCTTCGGCCGCCTCGGGCGCGGTCGGTGACGCCCGCAAGAACGCGTCGTATTCGCGCGCCGCATCGGTCCACGCCTCGCGCGCTGCGTACATGTTCGCGAGCAGGTAGTGGGACGTCGCGTAGGTGGGGGCGCTCGCGATGAGCTGCACCAGGATCGTCTCGGCCTCGGGCCGATGGTCCGCGGCGAACTGAGCGAGCGCGAGCTCGGCAGTCAGCGCGGGCGGCGGCGTCTCCTCGAGGCCGTCGATGGCCGCGGTCAGCGCGCGCACCGCCATCGCGGGATCGCCCGCCTGGCGTAGGCCGCTACCGAGCGCCGCGAGATCCGCCGGCTCTTCCGCGAGCGGGAGCGCACGACGCAGCTCGATGAGCGCGGTGTCGTGCTGCCCCTGACGCAGCAGGATCAAGCCGAGGTTGATGCGGCTGCTCGGCTCGTGATCCGCGAGCGCGATGACCCGGCGGTACGAGGCCATCGCCCCGACGTCGTCGCCCGCGTCCTCGAGCGCCAGGCCCAAGTTCAGGTGCGCCGAGGCCAGCGCGGGCCGCAGCGCCACGGCTTGACGCAGGCGCTCGATGGCCTCCTCGAGGCGATCGGTGTCGCGCAAGAGCGCGCCTAGGTTGTTCAAGATCTCCGCCGACTGCGCGCTGCTCCCCGCACCGTGGGTGATGGCAGATCGGTACGCACCCTCGGCCTCGCCGGGATCATCCAGCATCTCGTACGCGAGACCGAGATCGAGCCACGCGCGCAGGTCCTCGGGAGTCCCATCCAGGATCTCGCTCAACGAGATCCGCGCTTCACGGGGTCGGCCGTCCGCCAACAGCGCCTCGGCCGCCAACACCTCCGCGCTCGCCGGCAGCGCATTCGCGTCGGCCCGCTCCTCTTCGAACGCGAGGTCCTCGTCGCCCGAGGTGGTGTCGTTCGAGGTGGACGCGCGCGGGCAACCCGCGAGGACCAGGACTGAAAGGAGGAGGATGCGCATCCGCGGACGCTACACCGGGGACGCGCGCTGGTCGCGCCTCGAGGGTCGCGCCGGGGCGGACTATCCGGCGGAGCCGTCCAAGCGCTCGATGGCGGTACGCAACGCGGCCACCAGGCGCTGCGCACGCTCGGGACCGAGCTTGTTCTTGCTGCTCTGGTCCACCACGTAGAAGACGTCGGCGACCCGATCCCCCTCCGTGCTCACCTTGGAGAGCGCGATGGAGACTTTCTCCTCGCGCAGCGTCTGCGCGATCACGTGCAGCAGACCGACCCGGTCTTTGGTGAACACATCGAGCACGGTGAACTCGGACGACGCGTCGTCGTGCACCTGGATCTCGGTGCGCACCGCGGGGCTGCGGCGCTCGGCCCACGCAGGAGGACGGGCACGACGCGCCAAGAGCTCGGCCGCGGTCACCTTGCCCAGCTCGAGATCCACCAGATCTCGGGTAACCCGACTCGCCGCGTCGGGCTCGGGCGGCCCCGCATCCGCGGTGACCCGCCGCACCGCGAAGACGTCGAACGCCAAGTCGCGATCGCTCCGGGTGTGGATGTTCGCGGTAACGATCGCCAGGCGCTGGCTCGCGAGCGCCGCGGCGATGTCGGCGAGCAAGCCGGGACGATCGCGCGCCACGATCACCAGCTCTGCGAGATCACTCCCAGCCTCTATCCGGATCTCCGCGACCGGGATCGCGCTCTCACCCTGGGTCCGGCTCGCCTCGATCACCCGATTCCAAGCGCGCGCGTGGCGGCGCGCGTCGGCCGCAGAGGTGGTGTACACGTAGCGTGCGGGCATCCCCGACAAGAACGCGGGTCCCCCGGGCTCTGTGGCGAGCGCCTCGGTCAGCGCCTCACGCAGCGCCTCGCTTCGGGGCACCACACTCCCCCGCTCGCTGCTGTCCCGCAGCGCTTGCTCCGCGTCGCCCAGCGCCGCGTCGAGCAAGTCGGCCTTCCAGCTCGTGAGCGCGGTGGGGTTGGTGGTCGAGAGATCGACGACGGTGAGCAGGTAGAGATCGTGGAGGCGCTCCACCGTGCTCACCTCGCGCGCCATCTGTCGTGCGGTGTCGGGATCGCTGGTGTCACGCCGCATGGCCCAGTGGTAGAGGCTCAGGTGCGCGCGCACGAGCCACACCACGTGCGCCACTTCGGGCGCCGTCAGGCCGAGCCGCTCGGCGATGGGCCCGCTCAGCAGCGCACCCTTCTCGCTGTGATCCCCGCCGCGTCCTTTGCCCACGTCGTGCAAGAGCACGCCGAGGAAGAGCAGCGGCGCCTGGGTGAGCTCGACCATCAGATGCGTGGCCCGCGGGAGGTCCTGCACCAGATCCCCACGACGCAGCGCGCGCAGCCGATCGATGGCCGCGATCGAGTGAACGTCGACCGTATACACATGATAGACGTCGTGCTGCACCCTCCCCGTGAGCGGCGCGAACTCGGGGATCATCGCCAGCAAGAGACCCACCTCGTGGAGCTCACCGAGCATCGAGCCACGGCGCAGCAGCGGCTCATCGCCCGAGGATCCCAGGTCGGGCGCGCACTCGAGGAGGTCCAGAAAAATCGGGCCCGCCTCGACGCTCGCGCGCAGGCGCTCGCACCAGCTGGGATCGGCCGCGGCGCGGGTGATCGCCTCGCGCGCGAAGGGGTACGGCGCCTCCCGGCGGCGCATCACCTGGCGATAGAGGCGCAGCGCCAGCGCAGGGTCGGTCTCGAGCTGGGTCGAGTCCACGAAGGTCAGGTGGGTGGCGCCGCCCGGCTGCTCGAGCGCGATGATCTGCGGCTCGACCACCTCGGGAGCGCGTCGACGACGGGTGCTGTCCGAGCTGCGGGTGCCTTGCTCGCGTGCGCGGTCCCGGCTGCGTGCAGCCTCGAGCGCGCCCTTGAGCGCGCGCTCGGCGGCCAGATCGATGGTGCGCGCCGCCTGGTAGTAGGCCTGCATGAAGCGCTCGACGGGCAGGTCCGCGAGGGCGAGCGCGCTGTTGGGCTCGGAGACCCCTTCGACGACCGGCGGCGCCGACGACTCGACGAAGCCCATCAGCGGCGCGAGCTCTTCCTGATCTTCGAATGTGAGCCGGTCCTGCCGTCGATTCGCCCGCAGGTGCATGCGCTCGCGGACGCTGAGGAGGAACGCCCGGGCCTCGCTTATCTCCCGGGCCTCACGCCGCACCAATGCGCCCTGGCTCACCGCCTCGTCCGGGGTGCGCGCGCCGACCGTGAAGCCCAGCGTCCAGAGCAGTACGTCGAGATCACGCAGGCCGCCGGATGCGCTCTTGATGTCGGGCTCGAGCAGATACCGACTGCCGCCGAAGCGCTCGTGCCTCGCGGTCCGCTCGTGCGCGAGCTGCTCGAGCAGCTCGGTGCGACCCGGATCGAAGACCCGCGCGCGCGCCTGCTTGGTCAGCTCGGCGAAGAGCGCACGATCGCCCGAGATGAAGCGCGCATCGAGCAGCATGGTCGCCGTGCGCAGATCGGTCCGCGCCAACGCGAGCACGTTGCTGAGGCTCTGCACCGAGTGCCCCAGCTCGATGCCCGCGTCCCAGAGCGGATAGAGGAAGGCTTCGGCGAGCAGCTGTGAGCCCGCTTCGTCGGTGCCGTCGGTGAGCACCATGACGTCGACGTCGCTGTGGAGCGAGACGCTGCGTCGCCCGAACCCGCCCACTGCGAGCAGCGCGACCTTGCCGGGCTTCTCGTGGGTCATCGTGCGCGCGCCGGTGACCCGGGTCGCGGCGTCGGCGGCGCAGAAAAACGCGCCGAGCAGACCATCGAGGGTGCGGGCGTGCGCGGCAGTGACGTCCGGCCCCGGCTCGCCTCGCTCGATCATCGCCGCGAGCCGCGCGCGATGCTGGACTCGGTACTCCTCGCAGGTCTGGGTCAGACCGGGGGCGAGGAGGGCCAGATCGACCGCAGGACGCTCTGCACCGTCAGGCATCGGGCGGGAGGTGTCCCACTGAGACCGAAGGGAAGCAAACCGAGCCGCCTCCAACTCCGTGCGTTCGGGCGACACGCAAGTGGGTGGAGGGCCCGCGCGCCGCGCGAGCGAAGCGAGCGGAGGCGGGTGGGGGGGGGGTCTGAAGCAGACCTCCAATCAACTACAGCAGCGGAAGCCCGTGGAGTAGTCCCAATGACCGACGTCATGGGCGGTGGTCCGGTAGAGGCATCCATCGCCGTTGATCCGGGTGTCGACGTAGAAGCCGCCCCGAAAGGTGCCCGCGGGATCGGCGGTCCACTCGTGCAGGTTGCCCATCATATCGAACGCCCCACCCTCGGACGCACACCCGGTGAACGAACCAGTGGGCGCCAGCGACATGGGCAGCTGGCTCAAACAAGGGTGGTCGAGCTCGGAGTAGATCCAGCTCGCGCTGGTCCCGAAGTACTCGACCGCCGGGTGTCGATCGCGGTGATCGTTACAGCGCCCGACCTCGCGGGTGTTGCCGTACGGGTAGGTGAGGCTCGCGCTGCCTCGGCACGCGGCGAGCCACTCGGTGTCGGTGCAGAGGCGCAATCCCGCCTCGGCGCACGCCGCCGCCGCCTGGGTCCCGCTGATGTAGCCCTGAGGGATCGCCCCTCGCAGGGAGACCGCGCGGGCTCGGGCGGTGCCAGGGTTGAAGAACGGACTCAGGCTCGCGCCGGTGTCCGCATCGACGAGCGAGGCCTCGAAGCGCTGGATGCAGAACGTCGAGACCCGGAGCATCCCCGAAGGACAGCCGCCCTCCCCGGGCGCCTCGATCAGATCCTCGTTGGGCAGCAGATGCACGTCGGGATCGCACATCGTGGCGCTCTCGGGGATGCAGCACTGGATGTCGGCCGGCCCAGGACAGAGGCCCGCGACCGACATCGATCCCGCGGGGCAATCACCCATCGAGATGCAGACCCCGGGCGCGCCGCTCACCGAGCAGACACCGAACCCTCCATCGCTCGCTGCACCCGCATCCGAGCCCCCGTCGGCGGAGCTCGCGTCCTCCTCGCCAACATTGAGGGCGCCAACATCGAGCGTGTCCATCCCAGAGGCATCGAACGATGCGTGGGGGGTCCCTCCATCATCCGACGCCCGCTCGGTCTGACAGCCCGCGAGCAGCGCAGAGCCGGCGAGCAGCCCACCGAACGTGAGCCAGCCCGCGAGCGTCCAGCGCATGGTGTCAGGCCTTCATGCCGGCGCTCAGCACGGGCGCGACCGTGAACGGCGTGGGGTTCGCCTCGAAGCGGGTCAGCGCCTCACCGAGGGTGTGCAAGGAATTGTGATTGCCGAAGTACGCGTGCTTCATCGCCGGGCCCATGCCCAAGGCGCGCCATACGAAGGGCGCGCGGACGATGGACTTCTGCGGATGGTCGAGCAGGAGCGCGTTGTGCACCACGCCCCGTCCCGACTGGATGTCTTCGAGCGGGTGCCCGGGGAACGCGCCCCAGGTGGTGACCACGAGGCCGTAGATCATCCCGGCCCACGTGTTCACGGCGATGCCGCCGTAGCGCAGATCCGCGAGCGCCTGATCGAAGCTGCGCTGGTAGCGGTCCTGCTCCTTCGGATGGATCAGCATCATGCAGGAGAGCGTCCCCCAGCAGACGTCGTTGGCGAACTTGGTGGCCGCTTGGAGGAACTCGCCCGCGTCGCGCTCCGGCAGGTACGTCTCGCCCAGCACGCCGCAGAACGCCTCGTTGGTCAGCGCGTACTCGCCCGCTTCGGCGGGCACGTCCGGCAAGATCGTCCAGGGTACCTCGTCCTTGGTGCGCTCGCCGAGCATCTCCGCGTTCGGGTAGTGCGAAAGGAAGCCATCGAAGCGCTCCTGCGCGCCCGGATAGTAGGCCTTGCGCGACGGAGTTCGCTCGAGCGCATCGCGCACCAGCTTCACGAACAACTCCTTCTGCGCCCAGCCCTCGCTCATCACGAGCATCTTGCAGGCGTTGCAGTTGAAGGACGCGTTGTTGGTCACCATCCCGGCGACGTTCTCCGCCTGGTAGGCGAGCTCTGCATCGCTCCACTGGCCGGGCACGATGATGCACGGCGTGACGGCGCCCAGCTCCGAGGTGATCGGCTTGGTCAACACAGGGCGTCCCTCTGCCTTGCGAGTCGCTTGGTCCTTGCCCGGGCCCCAGACGATGACGTCGTGGGTGCGGTCCGATCCAGTGATGTGGATCGTGTCGACGTCGGGGTGGTTGCACAGGTAACTGCCCACGTCCGCGCCACCACGCACCACGGCGAACACCCCGAGATCCAAGAGCGGCCGGAACGCCTCCTCCCAGAAGGGCTGCAGGTACGCGTTGACCGGGTTGGTCTTCACCAGCGCGACCTCGTCGTCGACGAACAGCTTGTAGAGCGCATCCATGGGGCCGATAGAAGCGACGTTGCCGGCGCCGAGCACCAGCGCGACACAGCCCTTGGTCTTGGGCTCTGCACGCTTCTCTCGGTAGATGCGTCCCTGGGTCGGCGCTTGGCCTGGCTCGAGCCACACCTCAGCGGTGAGACCACCGAAGAGCAGGCTGTCGTAACCGGTCTGGGGGAAGACCTTCACCACGGTCTGTCCGTTCACCGCGCTGCTTAGGCCCGGCAACGACGGCTCGCCGCCCGCGAGCATCGCCTCCTTGAAGAGGCGCAGGTTGCGCATCGTGGTCATCGGCCCGCCCAGCCACTCTTCGCCTTCGCGCGGGGTGCCGACCTCGATGCCCTTGGCCTCGCACGCAGCGCGCACCCAGTCTTTGGCGCAACGCTGGGTGTGCTCGATGCAGCGCTGGAGCAGCTCCGCTCGCATCTCGGTGCTCACCTGCAGCCACCGGTCTTTGTTGGCGACCAAGCGAGCGATCTTCTTGTCGAGATCATCGCGCGGGGTGGCAGAGACCTTGGGGGCAACGGTGGCGAAATCGGGTGAGGTCATGTCGTGATGCTCCGGGCCGTGAGGATAGCCGGTCCTTGGGTCCCGCAACGGCCCTTCACACGACTTCTCGGGCGAGCGTGAACATCGGCGCCGACCTACACCTGGGGGCGTGTCTCCCCTGGCGATCTTGGTGCTCTCGGTGGGGCTCGCGATGGACGCGACGGCGGTCGCCGCCGCGCGCGGGCTCGCGGCCAAGCACATCGAGCTTCGGCACACGCTCACGATCGCGGTGGCGTTCGGCGGCGCGCAGGCGCTGATGCCGCTGCTCGGCGCTTGGCTGGGCGGCGCCATCGGCCCCTCGGTCGAGGCCTGGGATCACTGGATAGCGTTCGTTCTGTTGGGCGGCCTCGGACTCAAGATGCTGCATGAAGCGCGCAACGCGCAGCGCGAGGCCCAGAGCGTGCAGAGCAACGAGGGGGCGAACGCGGACGCGACGGACCGAGCGACCGATCCCTTCGGCGCTCGGATCGTCGCCGCCCTGGCGTTCGCCACCAGCATCGACGCGTTCGCCGCCGGCATCAGCCTCCCCATGCTCGGCGCGCCGCTCTTCGTCTCTATCGTCACCATCGGGATCACCACGGCGATCCTCAGCGCCGTGGGTCTGCACGCGGGTCGCCGCTTCGGCGCGATGCTCGGACCGCGACTCGATGCGTTCGGTGGCGTGGTGCTGATCGCGATGGGCACCAAGATCCTGGTCCAGCACCTCAGCGCCTGAGCCTCGCTAGCCATCCGGCGATCAGTCCCGCGATCAGTCCCGCGCGCAGACCACCGCGGCGCTGGTGTCGTTCCATTCGACGGGGCCCCAGCCGCCCTCGAAGCCGTTGTCTCGGCAATACGCGTCCGCCGCGGCGCCGCAGGCGACGGGCTCGGCGGTCACGATGGGATCGCAGCCGCGGCTCCTGAGTTCGCTGGTCGCGATGCTCCGGTAGCTCGCGAAGGGCGCGCTCACACACCCGACGTAGAAGGTGGGGTTGCTGTGCTCCACAGGGCCATAGCCGCCCTCGTACCCGCGCGAGCGACAGAAGCGGTTGCTGGCCGAGAGCGCCACCCTGCTCGAGATGTTGCTCGGGGTGATGGCGATCGCGGCACCACTCGAGACGTCCGCGAACGTACTCGCCACCACCGTGACCGCCCGCGGCCCAAAGCAGAGCACCCGCGCGCTCCCGGACGCCGCGCCTAGCAAGCCCACCCCGCTGTCGTAGCAGCCCTGCGTCCCGCACCAGCGATGCGCCGCCGTGAGGCAGACATCGAGACTCGAGCTCGAGCTCGCACACGCGGCGTGCGCGGCGGTCAGCGCCGACTGGGCTGCCGCGGCGAAGGGGTTGACCTGGAAACCATCATCGACGACGCCATCGCAGTCGTCGTCCACTCGATTGCAGCTCTCGGCAGGCACCACCGGTGCGGTGCAGCCCACGAACGCGCCGGCCGCGCAGGTCTCGACGCCGCTGCCACACGCGCCGCTGCAGGCTCGGGTGATTCCGTCGTCCACCGCGCCGTCGCAGTCATCATCGACGCCGTTGCAGATCTCGGCGCGCACTGGCGGCGCGGTGCATCCGCTGAACGCACCGAGCAGGCACGTCTCGGTGCCGCTCCCGCACGCGGTCGAGCAAGCGCGAGAGAGCATCTCGTCGATCCGTGAGTCGCAGTCGTCATCGGCGTTGTTGCAGGTCTCGGGGAGCGGATCGACGGCGGTGCAGCCGGTCCAGCTACCGCTCACGCACGACTCGGAGCCGCCGCCGCAACCGCTCGAGCAGCTCCGCGGCGCGACGCCCTCGTCGGTTCGCCCATCGCAGTCCTGATCCACTCCGTCGCACCCCTCGAACGGTGGAGCGCACTCGTTCCATCGCCCCGACGTGCAGCGCCGCACCCCCTCGGTCCCGCAGGCGCTGGCGCACGCCTCCGCCTCGGTGCCCTCGCACTCGGGCGGCGCATCGATCCCGAACGCGTCGACGGCGTCACCCGCATCGAGCGCGCTGCCGTCGATGGCCCCGTCCAATCGCGATCGCGGATCGCCGTCGCCGCCCATGGCGCACCCGCCGACAAGCATGCCCACGAGGCCGAGACCCACCATGAACGAAACGTGCATCACCTAGAGGATCGACTCAGATCGCAGCCGAGCGCAACACCCGGAGGCTGGGCAGCTCCGGCGCGATGGCCTCGAGCCACGCGTGCAGCTCGGCGGCGCGGCTCTCCGTCGTGAGCAGCACGACGACCCCATCGCGGTCGCCGTGCGCGCTCGCCAGCCCATCATCACCGAGCAAGAAGCCCCAGAGCACCACCTCATCCTCGGGGTCGATCCGCAAGGACACGCTGACCAGGCCAGGCCCGAGCGGCGGGGGGGTGAGCGCCATCGACCCAGTATGCAGAAGATGCGGGGGTCGGGCGCCGCGGTCGTGATCCTCACCACCGACCGAGACACATTCTCGCGTCATTCCGCTGCGGAACGAGCCGTGCTTGGGCGGTCCCATGACTTCATCTCGCTTCGAACGATCCCTCTGGCTCGGTGTGATCCTCGGAGCGGGGTTGCTCGCAGCGGGGCTCCTCTCGGCGAACCGTGTGCAGGCCCAAGCCGAGTACGGCGAGACCTGCCGTGGACTCGAGCGCTGCACGGGCGGAACCGGAGGCTGCGACTCGGGCATGCACGCTGCGATGATTGGCAGCCAGTGCTTCTGCGTGTCTGGCCCCGACGCGAGCTTTGGAGCACCGACGCTGTGCTGCGGCGACGGGGGCGCCTGCCCCAGCGGCACCACGTGCCTGAACGTCGACGGGACGCCCGCCGACATCTGCGCATCCGCCGACCTCAACCTGTGTGTCTCACCCGGCGGCGTACTGAGCCGCGAGCAGGCGCACGACTGTTTCACCCCGCCCGGGGGTGACGTCGCGCAAGCCTACTGGCGTCGCGGTGACTGCGACGGGGACGGCACGACGAACGGGGCAGAGGCCGCCACGGGACGCGATCCTTGCTGCAACGAGGACGCGGACCTCGGGTGCTGCCTCGCCGTCGCGGGCGCCGACCCGCTCGCATGCTGCAACACCACCGCCGCCGAGTCCGCGAGCGGTTGCTGCCTCATCCACGACGGCGCCCCCGAGCTCTGCTGCGGTGGTGCGGATGCGGTGGCTTGCTGCGCCGACGCGACCGACCCGCTCTCGTGCTGCGAGGCGGTGGCCACCAACAGCCTCACCTGCTGCGTGTACGACGACGATGCCGCGGGGTGCTGCCTCGACGCCGACGGAGATCCCACTCTCTGCTGCGCGCTCGACGGCGCGGAGGGCCACGAGGCCTGCGCCGGCAGTGACGCTGGCACCGACGCTGGCACCGACGCCGGCACCAACCACGACGCCGCGCTCCCCGACGCCGGCATCTCGGCGTCCGACGGTGGCGCGAACACGATGGACGGAGGCGCGGCCAACACCGATGGCGGCGTGAGCTTCGGCGGTGGGGGCGGATGCGTCTGCACCGCGGGCCGCCGCTCCCCGAGCCCGTGGGCGCTGCTGGGCATCGTGCTCGCGATCACCATCCCGGCATTCCGCCGTCGCCGCTGATTGGCGTGAATGGGTCGAGTTCATCGAGCCCCTCGGCAAGCGCGTTGACTATGACCTTCACCGCTGTCCCGACGCCTGCCGAAAGGATTGAGCGGGCGCAGGGGATGGCCGTCCGGACCCTGCGCGCCGTCCCTCGCTGATCAGCAGCTCAGCGCGCCCTCAGCGCGGCTTCGATGCGGGCGTCCAGCGCGGCGAGCACCGGAGTCGGGAGCACTTGCTTCAAGAGTTCGGCGCCGCCGCTGACGCTGCGAGGATCGAGCTTGGTGTCGCCCGAGATGGTGCGCAGCACCCGCACCACGACCGCATGCACCAGGTACGCGTCATCGAGCAGCCCATCGATCGGCGCCCCATCGCGCGACGGAATCAGATCCTCGTCGAGCAAGAGATACGAGAGCAGCTGGGACCACATGGCCTGTGCGTCTCTGTCGCCGCGCTGCACTTCGCGATCGAGCGCAACCAAGAGTCCCGGTATCGCCTCGATGGTCTGCGCGAGATGCTCGCCGGCCCCTTCGGGCAGCCCGTGCGCGAGCGCCAGCGGCTCGAGCGCGTCCCCATGTGCATCGAGGGTGTTGCGAATGCCACGGCTCAGGAGTCCGACGAGCGCCATGCGCGAGATGGTGACGCGCGGCGAGGTGAGCCCGCAAGCGCCGAGATCGGCGGTCCATTGAATGCGACGCTCCTCACGCCGTCGCAGCGCACCATGACGACACGCACGGCGCTCGCAGTGACCCTCGCGCTCCTTCTCCTGTCTCACCTGCCGAGCCGAGGAGTGGCGCAGGTGGGCGGGGGCGTCCGGATCGAGCGGCACGATCCCACGATCTCCGGCACCCTCCGCTTCGACGCCGACGAGGCGCGCGGCGGGCGAGGCGCGATCGTCCTCGAACCCCGGCGTGGGAGTGGGCTGCGGGGTCGGGCAGGCGGGCGGGTCACTGCGCCGGCCTTGGGACTGCCGGCGAGCTGTCCGGGGTACTTCTCCGAGCGTGCTCAGCACACCGTCGTCCTCGGGAGCGACGCGCCGTCCCTCGAGATCCGCGTCGAGTCGAGCGGTCCCGCGACGCTGGCGCTGGTGGCCCCCGACGGGAGCGTCTGGTGCGACGCGAGCGCGTCCCCGAGCGTGCGCGGCTACCTCGTCGCTGGCGTCTACCAAATCTACGTAGGCAGTCACACGGCCAGGCGGCCGCCGCGCTACACGCTGCGGATCGAGGAGGTGAGCCCAGTGGTGGGTATCCCCACGCCAACGCCCGCGCCGACGCCCGCGATCGACCCGCGCTCGATCCCAGGCACGTACACGGGCCGGCACCCCCACTGGACCGACAGCGTGACCTTCGCGGCAGACGGGACCTACGCGCGCGGCAACGGCGATCCCGGCCGCTGGTGGATCGAAGGCAGCACGCTGGTGTTGGCCTGGACGAACTGGGGCCCCGAGCGCCTCGAGCTACAGCCCGACGGCTCGTTCCGAGCGAGCAGCAACGGCTTCACGCTGGCGCGCGGCGTGATCGTCGTCAGTCCCCCGGTCGGTCCGCCGCCGGTGATCGTCAGGCCGCCGGTCGTGGTGAGCCCGCCCGCGCCCTCGTGCCGCGCGACGTTGCTCGAGCTGGGCCATCCCGCGAGCGCGCTGATGTTCTGCGACGACGATCTGGAGCCCGCGTGCGCGGAAGCCTTGCTACGCGCAGGTCACGCGCCGAGCGCGCTGATGTTCTGCCGAGGTGTCGAGCCGAGCTGCGCGGTACAGCTGCTCCGGCGCGGCGACTCGCCGACGTCCCTGATGCACTGCCCCCGCTGAAGTGTGCAGGGCCTTATCGCGCCCATCTCGAGGTCGCGCGGGCTAGACCCCGCGGTGATTGGACGTGGATGGCGTTCGGGATCTGCGGCATGCATCTCGGCTGAGGAGCCCATGCCCGTCACCGGCGATGCCCGACCGAGGCCATCGAGGTGGTGCTGTGCTGGGGGTGGATCGACGCCATCCGAAAAGCGTTCGACGAGACCAGCTTCCTTCAGCGCTACACCCCTCGCGGCCGGCGCAGCATCTGGAGCAAGATCAACGTCGCGACGGTCGGCCGCCTCATCGCGGACGGCCGGATGACCGAGCATGGCCTGCGGCAGGTCGAAGCGGCGAAGGCCGACGGCCGCTGGGACAACGCGTACGGCAGCGGCAAGGGCCTGAAGATCCCGGACGACCTGCAAGCCGCGATCGACGCGGACCCCGCCGCGCGCGCGATGCTCTCGACGCTCACCGAGCAGAACCGCTTCGCGCTGGCCTTCCGGATGCACCAGCTGAAGACCCCGGCCGGCCGCCTGCGCAAGATCGAGGCGTTCGTCGCGATGCTCGCCCGGGGCGAGACCCCCCACCCACAGAAACCGCGCTGAGCTAGGCCGCACAGCCCGACGCGACCCCCGCCCCAAATGTCGTCGTCGACAGCCCGCGGCGGCACGCTACGGTGGGTCGCCCGCTGGCCGTCTGCGTCCCCCTCCCCATCCCCCCCCGCGGCGGTTGGCGGGCACTGTCTCCCTCTCGTTGCTCGCTCTCCTCGTCGCGAGGCGCACGAGAGGCCTCGAGCACGACGTCAGCGTCGGGTCGTGACCGACCCCCCCCTCGCCGGTCCAGCGCCAGCTCATGCGCCCTTCGGACGCTCTGCTAGGGTCGCCGACATGGACGAGTACGAGCGTACCGAGGCCGCCCTCCGCGCCGCTCGGGCCGACGGCCAACCCGAGCGGGCATCCGAGGCGCTGACGGCGCTCGAGAAGGATCTCACCGCACAGAACGCCCGGCGCGCGCTGGCGCGCGTTTGCGTCGGACATGCGCGCCTATTGCTCGACGCCTCGGCCGCCGATGGGACCCCCGTGGAGTGGCGCGACCGCGCGCTGCGCAAGGCGGTGCGTGCGGTTCGCATCGTCCAGGACCTCGGTGAGCAGGGTGCGCTCGCGCTGGATGCGCACCGCGCACATGTGGATGCGCTCGGAACGCTCCCCGGAAGGCTGCCTCAGGCGCTCGAGCGCGGACTCGATCTGCTCGCGCGACTCGAACATGCGCCCGAGGACACCCGCCGCGAGCGCGCGGAACGCTGGCACGATCGGGGCCGGTTGACCCTTCCGTGGGCCAGCGGCGACGAGCGCCGTCGGTTCACTCGCGATGAAGGCGAGCGCGCAGAGAGCGCGCTGCGGAAGGCGCTCGCGCTCCACTCCGAGATCGGCGACGAAGCGGCCCACGAGACCGCACAGGTCGTCTGGGAGCTCACGTACCTCCTCGATCACTGCGGCGCGCATGTCGCGGTCAAAGGGCTGAAGAAGGAGCTCGGACGCTCGCTTTCTCCCAAGGTGGCTCGCGCGCTCCGCAGGCTCGACGATGAATGGACGAAGGACGTCAACAGCCCAGCGGCCCGTGTGATCGCGGCCGACGTCGCGCGGACCGCCCGCGCGATGCGCGCCCTCGCGGATGACATCGACGCTCGGCCGAGCGGAGCGGTAGCGATCTCCCAGCCAGCGCTCTCCAGTGTTCCACGTGATCCTGCGCTCTCGCCGGGAGACCGCGTCGTGCACCCGAAGTATGGCCCCGGGGGCCTCGTCGCGATCCATCCGGGCGAGCGCCCGATCGCCGAGGTGCGGTTCGATGACGGTGCGGTCCGCAAGATCATCGAGACCGCGCTCTCGGCGGAGTGACCCCTGCGCGCCGCGGGTTCGTCGCGCGCAAAGCCGATCTCGCCAACACGGACGGTGTGGCGGGGCAGCGCCGTATCGCGATGACTTCGGCCGTGGCCACCGACCGGCGACAGACGTACACCTAAATAGGAGCGCTGCGCCGCCTCCGCCTCGCCAGAAAGCCGGCGGTGGTCAGGGGCAGAGGCCGCTACTGCACGTGTTGCAGATCACGCCGCGCCCGCTGACCGTGCACGGCGATCCGTCGCACGCCGCGCACGCGCAGCTCGAGGCGATGGGGTCCTCGCCACAGGGGTTCTCGACGCAGTCGACCAAGAGCGCGCCTCCCTGACGCTCCACGCAGATCTGTTCCGCGGTGCAGGTGGTGTCGCGGCAGCCGTGGGGGCCGCACGGCGTCTCGGTGACGGTGTAGCTGCCGCCGTCACACGTCGCGGCGTACACCGCGTCGTCGGGGCAACGCTCCCACACGCAGCTGAACCCGCCGGCGCAGGGCGCGCCATCGACAGGCGGCTCGGCGGGGCACGGCTCGGGCGCGTCGATGCTCGCGGGCGCGTCGAGCGCAGGGTTGGAGGAGCACGCCGTCAGGAGCGCGGCGCAGACCAACGAGGTTCGGAGTGTCATGGCTGGCCACGGGCTGCACGAACCGTGCGACGGGCAATGGCCCGCTCCGGCGCAGCCGCGGGCGAGACAGCTCGTCTGAAGGGCAGCGTCTGAAGCGCTCAAACGCGGCGCCTGCTTGCTCGCTGCTGCGGTCTCGGGCTCGGCGCCTCAGGCGTCATCGAGCGTTCGTGGGTCTCGCTGGGCTCGGCGGTCGCGATGCGTCGCGCGGTCTCTGCCGCCGCTCTCAGCAGGGGCGACAGCACATCCGCCGGACTCGGACCACTCTCCCATCCGGTGGGACAACCGAGCTGCCGCAACACCGCCCCGGAACCCACGGCCCCACCGAAGCGCAGATGCAGCGCCGGCAGCGGCGTTCGGGCCTTGTCGTAGTCGCTGGCCTTCAGCTTGCCGAGCTTCACGCTCGCCACTTCGATGGGTGTCTCGGCAGGTGCCCTCTTGGACGTGCGCCGCTTCTTGGCAGGTGGCTCGCTCGCACTCCCGCGCGCAGCGCGGAGCGCATCCAGGACTTGGTCCTTGGTCCTACCCCGCAGCTCGAAGAGCAGGAAGGGGTCGCGGTCGAGCGCTTCGCCCAGCACGTAGTGGGTGGCCGCGACGTGCTTGCACGGATCACCCCAGTCCGGACAAGAGCAACCCGTCATCAGATCGGCGCGCACCTGCGGGAACAGGCTCGCTCCCGCCTCGACGAAGACCTCGTCGATTCCCTGGGGCATCTGTCCCGCGAGGAGCTCGGCTGAGAACTGTGCCTTCCTCGAGAGTCCCTCGATGGCCCTCTTCCACACGGAGGCATCGAGCTCAGTGAGCTGGATGGTGATCTTGTACGGCGTCGCGCGCGAGCCGGTGACCTTGGCCGTGACCTTGCCGTCCTTCACGACGAGATCGTGGGTGCGTCCCGCCCGCGCGTAGGTTCGGCCTCGCGCCAGGCGCGCGGAGTCGCCGCGCAGCACCCGCTCGAGTGCCTCAATCCAGCGCTGGCCCCACCACGTCGTGCCAGCCTGCTTCATTCGAATGCCGCGCTCGGGCGGCGGCGCCTTGGGCGCCGGCTTACTCCAGCGAAAGCTGCTCCAGCGTCTCATGGGCGCACCTCACTGCGGACGCGGCGGCCGCCCACCTTCGCGCGGGATCGGGCCGGCGTGCTCGCGCTCGCATCCTCCTCGTCACCGTCCTCTACGCTCCCCTCCGAGAGCGCGAACAACTCGCGGAGCTCGCCCGCATCGAGCTCGGTAATCCAATGCTCACCGGCGCCGACGATCTTGGACGCCAGGTCGCGCTTCTGCTCGAGCAGCCGGTCGATCTTCTCCTCGACGGTGCCGGCGCACAAAAGCTTGTGGACCTGAACGGCGCGCTTCTGACCGATGCGGTAGGCGCGATCGGTTGCCTGGTCCTCGACGGCGGGGTTCCACCAGCGGTCGTAGTGAAAGACGTGACTCGCCGCCGTGAGGTTGAGACCCGTGCCGCCTGCCTTCACCGAGAGCACGAAGATCCTCGGGCCGTGTGGCTCCTCCTGAAAGCGCCGCACCATCTCGTCGCGCGCGCTCTTGGACGTGCCGCCATGCAGGAACATGGTCTCGCAGCCGAGCGCCGCCCCGAGGTGCGAGGTGAGCTTGTCGCCCATGTCGCGGAACTGAGTGAACACGAGCGCCTTGTCGCCCGCCGCCACCGCCTCTTCGAGCATCTCCGTCGTTCGCGCGAGCTTGCCCGAGCGCTTGGGCAGGGGCCCGCTCTCGCCGAGGTACTGCGCGGGGTGGTTGCAGATCTGCTTGGTGAACGTGAGCAGCGCGAGCACCCGTCCACGACGCTCGATCCCATCCGCCGATGCGATGCGGCGAAGCTCCTCGTCGACCACGGCCTTGTAGAGGGTGGCCTGCTCGCGGGTCAGCGTGCAGATCACCTTCATCTCGTTCTTGGCGGGCAAGTCCTGGATGATCGACTTGTCGCTCTTGAGCCGGCGCAAGATGAAGGGACCCACGACGCGGCGCAGTCGCATCGCTGCGTGCTCGTCCCCATGGCGCTCGATGGGCAAGGCGAAGTCCCGACGAAACGCCTCGAGCGGCCCGAGCAGCCCAGGATTGCTGAACTCGAGGATCGACCAGAGCTCGGCGAGGCGATTCTCGACCGGGGTTCCCGTGAGGGCGAAGCGGTGGCTCGCGCGCAGCGCTCGGGCCGCCCGCGCGCCGCTCGATGCGGCGTTCTTGATGTTCTGTGCTTCGTCGAGCGCGGCCACCGACCAGTCGATGCGGCTCAAGAACTCAGCGTCGCGACGCAAGAGACCGTACGTCGTCACCACCAGCGTGCCCGGCTTCTTCGGAATGTCGCCTGCCGTTCTGGGACGCGAGGGGCCGTAGTGTCGGACCACTTCGAGGGATGGCGCGAAGCGCTCGATCTCGCGCTCCCAGTTTCCCACCACGGATGTCGGCGCGACGAGTAGCGCCGGTCGCAGGTCCTCTGGCATCTGCTCTCGTCGGCGCAAGAGGAACGCCAGGAGCTGCATCGTCTTGCCCAGACCCATGTCGTCGGCGAGGCATGCGCCGAGACCGAGCGAACTCATCGTCACGAGCCAGCTCAGGCCACGCTCTTGATAGGGGCGCAGCGTCGCCTGCAGCGAGTCGGGCGCGCCGAGCGCCTTGGTGCCACCGTCTTTCAGGCGAGCCACCAGCTCCGCCAGCACCCCTGTTGCGGTGACCGAGATCGACAGCCCGCCCTGCTGCGTCTCGCCCGCGAGCACGGCCCCGATCGCCGCGCGCGCAGTCAGCTTCGACGCTCCTGCTGCGAGTCGCTTCTGGATGTCCGCGAGCTCACGCGGATCGACCGCGACCCACGCGCCCCGAAACCGCACCAGGGGCGCCTTCTGTTTGGCGAGCACGGCGAGCTCGCGTGCCGTCAGCGGTTGATCCCCGATCACCGCTTGCCAGTCGACGTGAAGGAGTTCGTCGAGCCCCAGGCCGGCGGCTCCTCCGACGACGCCAGCGACCTTCCTGTCGCTGCCGCCGACCCGCATGCGCAGTCTGAGGCGCCGTTGGCCAGACGTCGTGAACTCTCCGGGGACGATGACACCAAAGCCCGCCTCGGCGAGGAGCGCCGCCCCTTCGCCGAGGAACATCCACGCGGTGGCGGGATCGAGATCGATGGACTCGGGTCGGGCCTCCTCGAGCGAACGCGAGAGCGGTGCAAAGAGCCGAGAGGCACGCCCGAGCGCCTCGAGCAGCGACTCCTGCGGATCGCGAAACGCGCGCCCCAGCTTCTCGAGGCTGCGCCCCGTCGTCGCCCACGCCTCGGAGGCGGGGACGAGCAGGCTCGGATCATCGGGCGACTGGAGCAGAAAGCGCAGGACGAAGGGATCCCCGTCGTGCACTGGGAGCTCGAAGCGGAAGCACGCGCGGAGGCGATCGCGCGCGCCCAACGCGGGCTCGCTCCAGCGAGCGAGGTCATCGAGCAACGAGCGCTCTGCGAACCCCTCGGTCTCAAACCCGCGATCGGCACCACCGAGCGCGGTCTGCCAGCGCTCGGACCACGAGCCGGCTCGCGTCGCCCCCGTGCGGCGAGAGGACGACAGCTTCGGTGCACCGATCGATGCGCGGACCGTGGCGTCGACGGCCGCATCGAGGTAGCTGCGCAACAGCGCATCGGGCGCCCACACGGCCCCCGCTCGATCGCCGGCGATGGGAACGGCATGCGCTGCTGGAGGCATGCTCCTGGCGAGCGCGGTGACGCTCGCGGCATCCTCGCCCCCTGCGAGCGCCGCGGCCCAGCGCGCCTCGATTCGTCCCCCATGGCGCGTGATGGTGGGCACCACCCGCTCGCGCGCCACGAGGTCGATCGCGAGCTTGCTCGCCAAGACCCAGCTCGCCACCGATGCAGGCAAGCTGTCGGTGTCGGCGACGGCCACGACGGCGAGCTTGGCCATGGTGTCGAAGAGCGGAAGCTTGATCCCCTCGGGCTCCCGCAGCCCCGCCGGCGTCACGAGCGTAGTCATCCACGGCTCCCCGCTCCCCAACGTCGGCAGGGCGTGCGGTAGGGGCTCGGTTCCCCAGAGAAAGAAGGACTCGAGCGTCGGGAGGTATATGAGCGGCATCGGCAGCTACATGCCACAGGACGAGTCCTCCACACCAGGCGGCGCATCCTGCTCTGGTGCAGCCGCACGCTCGAGCTCGGGCGTCGTGGTACACATCGGCGATGGACTACGATCGGCAGGCCGAGGCCGCTGCTGCTCCGCCGGTGTGCTTGCGCGTCATGAAGGAGGAGGCCGGCGCACCGAAGCCTGCGGACGCGTCGTGTGGCCTCGGCGTTCGACCGTCCGATGTGGAGCTTCGCGAGGACATGGTTCTCGCAAACGGAAAGGGCATGTCGGTCAACCCGAGTCGACCGCCTCCGAGAAAACTTGGTGCGCGTGTCGACGCAAGAGACGCCGGCCGCGCGCCTCGACAGCCGCGTCGTGGTCTCGGCGTTCCGCGACGAAGCACCCGCGCTCGCGGCCGCGTAGATGGGCTCGGGCAAGTGCGGTCGACCTGCCGGCACGCGAGCACCTCCCGCACCGCAGGAATAGGATGGCAGAACACGCTTCGCGTATGGTCAACACCCCGCGCCACCGCTACTCGATAGCCGACATGCACGACCTCGCGCGTGCGCGCGGCGGCGAGTGTCTCTCCGACGAGTACGCGAACGCCAAGTCGTACCTCCGGTGGCGGTGCGCCGCCGGCCACATCTGGGAGACCGTTGCGAGCCAGGTCATCGGCGGCGCGTGGTGCGGCCGGTGCGCGAAGGTCCGCTACACGATCGACGACATGCGCGCGATCGCGCGGGAGCGCGGGGGGGAGTGTCTCTCCGCGGCGTACGGGGGAATGCTCACGAAGCTCGCGTGGACCTGCGAGCGCGCGCACACCTGGGAGGCGACGCCGAACACGATCCTCCAGGGCTGCTGGTGTCGGAGGTGCCGTCTCGGGATGGGCGACATCGAGCAGATGCGCGCCATCGCTCACGCTCGCGGCGGCGCGTGCGTCTCGAAGGAGTACGTTAACAAGACCACCAAGCTCCGCTGGCGCTGCGCCTCCGGCCACGAGTGGCTCGCGATCCCCGGGCACGTGAAGCGCGGGTCGTGGTGCCCGTTCTGCGCGAAGCGGCGCGTGACCCTCGCCGACATGGGCGTGCTCGCGCGCGAGCACGGCGGCCGCTGTCTCTCCACCGAGTACGTCAACTCGGGCACTCCGCTGCGGTGGCGATGCCGTGAGGGGCACGAGTTCGAGAAGACGGCGACGCTCGTGAAGTCCGAGGGCTCGTGGTGCCCGACATGCAGCCCGCGGCAGAGTGTCACGCTCGAGCGGCTCCAAGCGGCGGCCGCGCGCCGAGGAGGACACTGTCTCGCGGCGCGCAGTCGAGGCGGCGCGCAGAGATATCTCTGGGAGTGCGCCGCCGGCCATCGCTGGCGAGCGACCGCGGTGCACGTGCTGCACTCGGACTCGTGGTGCCCGGTGTGCGCGGGCAGCGCGCAGATGACGATCCAGCAAATGCGCGAGCTCGCGCGATCCCGGGGCGGCCGCTGCCTCTCGAACCGCTACGTGAAGTCGCGCGCGACCCTCGAGTGGATCTGCGCGGCGGGCCACCGCTTCGAAGCCACGCCCACGGCGGTGACGAAGGGCCGCTGGTGCATCACGTGCAAGCGGGCAGCGACGCTGTCGTAGCCTGCCACGTCGCCGCCGCGACGGCCGACGTCGTCACGCCGGAGGAGTGCACCGATCGAGCACCGAGCCGCTCCGCATCGAGCTTCGCTGCACGAAGCGCAGCACCGCGCATGGCCCGCTACGAGGTACGCTCGGCGCCATGGTGGATCTCGAAGACCGGCACGCCCACATGCTCGAGCGCGAGGGCCTCACCCCAGCTTCGCTCCTCACCATCGCCGAAGCGCAGGCGGGAATGACGAAGAGCATCCCCACGCGATGGCACGCGCACGGGCTCTTCGAGCACGCCGCAGAGCTGCTCGGCGAGCGAGGGTTCATCGACGTGGCCCGCGCGCCTCACCAGCGTCGCCTCTACCTTCGCTCGCCCGACCTTCGCTCGCCCGACGGTGCGATGCTGGTCGGCTCGCCGCTGCTCGAGCTCACCCGCGGCGCGAGTGCCACGATCGTCGCGATGCACGTCGGCCCGAGCGACGGCGCGCCCCGAGAGCCGACAGAACGCGACGTGCCCCAGCTCGCGCCGCGCGGCGAGCAGATGTGCGCGGGTTCGCTCCGGATCGCCGAGGGCCCGTCGCACTACGAGATCGCGTACGACGAGCACGGCCATGTGTCGGGCGGCTCGCACAGCGGCGGCGATCTCTTCACGTGGTCCCGCTCGCGCACGAGCTCCCCGTTCCTCGTCGACACCCTGAGTCGTCCCCCGTCGGTGCGGCCCTTGTCGCTCTTCATGCTTCCCGAGCTGCGCGCCGAGGGGATCTCACCATCGGCGCTGGCGCCCCTCATCACCCAGAGCGATGTGGCCGCGCGCTTGCCGCTGCGAGTCCATCTGCCCGTGCCGGTCCCCGAGACGATCGTAGGGGTGGTGCACATCGGGCTCATCGCGCTACGAGCCGCGCTCTTCGACGGGAGGATCCCACACGAGGCCACCTGGGGCGCCGCGGACGGGATCGAAGGCACGGTGTTGGTGCACGGCTCGGACACTGCCACCTGGAGGGAGGCGTTCGAGCGCGGGTGTTTCGTGAAGAAGCCCAAGGCGCCGCAGGCCGCGGCGGAGACTCCGCTCGAGCCGCCTGTACTCGAGCCACCTCTACTCGAGCCACAGAGCGAGCGACAGAACGAGGATGGAAAGACCAAGACGTTCGGCACGGGGATGCTGCACATCAGCGTGCCGGGCGTGCCGCTAGCGTTCCCATGGCCTCGCATGGTGCCGCACAACGTCCCGGCAGTGTGGGTCCCGCTGCCGCCCGTCCCCGACGTGCCGCCCGCGCTGCGGCGCGCTGGTTACCACCGGACGGTCCGGTGCGTGGGCGAGCACGGCGCCATCGGCCACGTCTTCGTACGGGACGAGGAGCGAGGGTTCACCGCGGTAGGCGAGCACGTCGCCGATCTGGTCGCGGCGATGCCCGATGGCGCGCTCGAGGCGGGGCTGGACGCGTGCGACAGAGAAGACGACGAGGTCTTCGCGCTCATCGGCCGACCTGGCGACGAGCGCATGACCCACCACCGCAACGAGTACGCGGTGTTCGAGGACGAGCGGCGCCTCCCGTGTGCTCCGCGTCGATCGAGCGGCCAGCGCTCGGCCAAGTTGGGAACACCGCAGCTCGGCGACTCCGCGCCGTGGCGGGTGATCCGCGAGCGCCAGCACGGCTGAGCGCAGCGCGAGCAGCAAGGACTCATGGCCCGGACTCGCTCGCGGGTGTTTGCCTGGCCCGATGTCGGTAGGTACCGATCACCGGCAGCAGCGCTTGAACTTCTTGCCACTGCCACATGGGCATGGATCGTTGGCGCCTACCTTGGGCCCCGCGCGCCGCACCGGATCCTGACCAACACTGGAGCACCACCCCCGTGCCCG